>Ga0194116_10003168_pt1 | contig 20123 bp, 14 predicted proteins | sample TA2MahsurfametaG_4_FD_148617 | JGI IMG/M metagenome (GOLD analysis project Ga0194116, IMG submission 148617) | Freshwater microbial communities from Lake Tanganyika, Tanzania - TA2015008 Mahale S9 surface | ecosystem: Environmental > Aquatic > Freshwater > Lake | place: Tanzania: Lake...
AATCCAAATTTTAAATAACTTAAATATGAAAAAGATTTTTGTGGTTTTATCAATTGCATTGATGTCTTGCGATTTTACTCCTTCAAAAAAAAGAAAACTAGTTATTAGGAAATGTTTAATTGACAGCGTAGTATTTTATGGCGTAGGGCAAAAAAGCACCCTTCAATTTTCTCCTATATGGGAGGCCCATACTGATTGCGGGATAATAAACGTAAGCAGAAGTGTTTGTAAAGGGGACACTATTGCTAAGCTTGGATACACCTTTTAAGTACTAAATAATGGAAAACTTACACCAAAATTACACTAAACCTATGAATAAAGAACTAGATTCAAGAAAATACGGACAATGGGTATCACGTATCGGTATCACAAGGATGCAACAAGAGATTGACAACCTTACTTTTATCACAGAACACCTACCCATCTTCAGCGAAGTCGCTGTTGACCTAGCGACAAAGAAGCTAGCACAAATCAGAAAGGAGCAACAGAACTAATGGAGCATCTTGTTGGAGTGTATGGTACACTAAAGAAAGGCAACGGTAACCAAGGAGTTATGCAATATGCTGGTGGTAAATTCGTAGCAAATGCTAAAACAAAACATCCAATGCGATTGTGCATAAGTGGCCTACCATACTTGATAAAAGGAATACACAAAGATGGACACTTTGTGCATATGGAGTTGTACCTTGTGAACGATTTGGGATTGAAAACGCTTGATGCACTTGAGGGGCATCCCCACTTCTATGAAAGGGAGAAGCTCGAGGTAGTTACTACCGAAGGGGAAGAAATGACCCCTTGGGTGTATCAAGTGGGGGAGATGTACGATAAACTATTGGACTACTATGAAGAGTACTAATGAAAAGATTATAGAGGAATGCCGAGCTGTTGAGTCTCTGCTCCTCGAAAAAAACACCGCCTATGGGGACGCAGCGACAAACCCATCAAACATATTCAGCACAAACTCCCCAAGAGCGTCTATATGCGCTAGGATTGATGACAAACTTAACCGCATCAAGAATAGAGGTATCAACGACTCTACGGAGGACACAGTTACAGACCTTATCGGTTATTTAATTCTACTTAAAATTGTTTTAAAAGATGAACAACATTCTAGACAAGAAGGTCACGATATTCAAGAGCCTGACGGACACTCAAACACCATACGTACAAACACTTGGACAAGTACTGGAACATATAAGGTCCCCGAAAACATCTTCTTTAGCGACTATTAACAGGATTCGTAGCGGTCAGGCTACGAAGGATGAGAAGAAACAACTCCCGATTATATGCTTTTCGGGAGTTTTTTTGTCTAGGGACGATTCGTCTCTGCAAGAACACTCAGGGTTGATGGTAATTGACTTTGACAAGATTGATGCAGAGGAGGCAAAAAGAAATCTGTCTCTAGACAAGCACACGCTTGTTTGCTTTATATCCCCATCAGGCAAAGGTGTTAAGGTTGTTGTGCGTATCACAAACCCTGAAAGGCATCGTGACCACTACAGAAGCATTATGCGCTACTACGATGCCAACTATGGATTAGAAGTAGACTCAACAGGGATAAACGAATCTAGAGCCTGTTTCTTTAGCTACGATGAGGCATTAGTCTATAGAGACGATGCGGAGGCTTATGGTAGCTTCTTAACGGAGAAGGCTGACAATCAGCAGATAGAGGTAAAGACAGCAGGGATTACGGACTACGAGCAGTTAAACATCGCTTGCCGTATGATTCGCAGAGCAGAAAACGGAAGCAAGCACGATGTTCTTCTACGTGCGTCAATACTCTGCGGTGGATACATAGCTGCCTCTATGATGGAGGAGGAGGAGGTTGTAAGGGTTCTTCTTAGGGAGATAGAGAAGAAGGACGTTGACTCTATGCACACCGCTATAAATACCATCAGGGATGGTATTGAAAGAGGGAAGATGCTACCAATCAAGAATGTATTGGATGAGCGTGACAAGATGCGTAGAGAGCTGTTGATTAGCGATGGGGATATGTCTTTCATATCCTCCGACTCAGAGGACTACAAGTGGATTACGATGTTCGCTGAGGGGGAGATACCTCAAGGTCTTTCCGTTGGTATCGAGCAAGTTGACAGCCATTGGAGGTTCAAGAAGAACTTCACCATCATCAACGGACATAGTAATATAGGCAAGACCACATTCGCATTGTATCTGCAAGTAGTAGCCTCTATGAGGCACGGATGGAGATGGCTGGTGTACACCTCAGAGAACAAGACAGCAGCCGTTAAAATGAAGCTGATGACTTTTGCGATGGGTAAAAGCGTTGAGTCTATGACCTTTAACGAAAGAAAGATAGCTTACGATTGGGTGAGGAAGCATTTCACGGTCATTGAAAACAACAAGACCTACTCCTTCTATGATATCCTGATATTCACGGAGAAGATGCTGAGGCAAGAACCTCTTGATGGGGTATTCATCGACCCATACAACAGCTTGAAAAGGGATATGAGGCAGGGTAGTACGCTTGGCGTACACGAATACGACTACGAGGCTATTAGCGAAATGCTCACGATGTCAAACGCCAACAAGATGGCTGTATGGCTTAACGCACACGCTGTCACTGAAGCTCAACGTATGAAGGGGGACGATGGGTTGCCTATCGCACCATTCGCAGAGCAGACAGAGGGAGGCGGTAAGTTCGTGAACAGGGCTGACGACTTCCTTACGTTCCACAGAAAGATACAGCACCCTGAGATAGCGATGAGGCGAACTGTTGAGATGCACGTGCGTAAGATTCGTGAGACAGAGACTGGCGGTTCCCCTACGTCTTTCAATGAGCCTCTAAGATTCGAGTGCAATGCAGATAGAAACACCTTCTACTACATCAATGGTATCCTGATGTTTAACCCCCTGAATTGTGGAGAAGTAAGTAGAACTTTATTTGGAGGAAGCTAACTGCTTGACTATATTCGCCAATGGCTAAAACCAAAAATCTTAAAAATAAAAAACATACATATGATGGCATCGAACTTAAATCGTCTCTCGAACTCTACTGCTATAAAAAGCTTAAAGAAAATGGTTTCATCTTTGAATATGAGCCTGAGTCTATTACGCTTATGGATGGGTTTAGGAATGAAGTTCTATATTTTAAATGCACTAACGGCTCTAAGACGATGGTGGACAGGACTAATAGCAAAGAGTACCCCATCACCTACAAGCCTGACTTCGTGTCCCACGAACACAAGTTCTACATCGAAACAAAGGGATTTGTCCCCTCGCAGCACACATTCACGCTCAGGTGGAAGCTGTTTCTCTACTGGCTACAAATCAACGGAATGTCAGACTATAAAATCTTCCTACCGAAAAACCAAACCCAAGTCGACCAAACCATAAACATACTCCTTGGAAATGAACAAGAGACTATCCGAGTACTACCTGATGTCACTAAATCAGGTACAAAAAAACACAACAAACCTGTACGAAAGTTTACACGACGAAAAAGGAAACCCACTAGTCGATGAGGTAGCGGTACGGAAGTTGACACTTGACTTTATTCAATCTGTACGCAAAGAGTTAGAGTTCATTAGAGATGCCGTAAGAGAACACGTAGAGGGCGAATAATGCGTAGCCAATATCCGAACTCCATTGCGGAGGGAGTTTCAGCAGAGACTAGGTTTACCGCTGATTATCTTTTGTCTTACCCCGATAAATTCAAGCTGTTTCGCAGGGCTACAAGACACGAGGATATGCGAGAGCATTGGGATGTGTGCATCAACGATGTCAAGATAGACGTTAAAGCAAGGAGAAGGTTGAACAGAAACTCCGATTACTGCAACGACTTCGCTATCTTTGAAATCAAGAACACCTACGGAACAACTGGTTGGGGATACGGTGGAGCTGACTTCATCGCCTATGAGTTTGAATCCGATTGGGTTGTCGTTAGTAGAAAGCTACTAGCGTCATTCGTTGAAACAAATATCACCGATGAAACCGTATACGATAAGTTCAAGGGTCCCTACTTGAAGCAATCAAGGAGAGGCAGAGAGGACTTGTTTGTATGGATACCGACAGACGAACTTAGAACAATATCACACTACACACTTAAAAAAACAATAATAGAAAATGCTATTTAGTCATAGAGTCGCATACAAACCATTTGAATACCCCATCTACTTCACCGAGGGGTGGATGAAGCAAGCACAAGCCTTTTGGCTTCATACGGAGATACCAATGCAGAACGATGTCAAGGACTTCCGTGAGAACCTACAACCTCACGAAACTAACCTTGTTGGGAACATTCTTTTGGGCTTTGCTCAGACCGAGTGTGCTGTGTCTGACTATTGGACAAATCAGGTAACGAAGTGGTTTCCGAAGCACGAGATTATCCAAATGGCGATGATGTTTGGCTCTCAGGAGACTATCCACGCTGCTGCATACAGCTACCTCAACGAGACACTTGGTCTTGAGAACTTTGAAGGCTTCTTGCACGAGGAGTCCACAAGAGAACGATTTGATAATCTTATGAAGACTCAAGCGGATTATACCCACACAGAGCTTTCTACAATGCCGAAGGCTAGACTTGAAGTGGCTAAGTCCATCGCTGTGTTCTCTGCCTTTGCTGAAGGGGTGTCGCTGTATTCATCATTCGCTGTCCTGTACTCCTTTCAGATGAGGAATCTTCTCAAAGGGATAGGCCAACAAATGAAGTGGTCTGTACGTGACGAGTCTCTTCACTCGAGGATGGGATGCACGCTGTTCAACCATATGTGCAGCGAATACCCTGAGCTTCGTGAAAAAGCCAAGGAAAGCATCATTGAAGCTGCTAGGTTAGCCGTTGAGCTTGAGGAAAAGTTCATCAGCAAGATGTTTGAGATGGGGGATTTGGAGAATCTAAAAGCAGAAGACCTCATTGAGTTTATTAAGAAAAGAGCCAACGAGAAGCTTATTGAACTAGGATACGAAGCTATTTTTGCAGTTGATGAAGCTAAGGCTAGTCAGTTGGATTGGTTTTATCATCTGACTGGTGGTCTTACACACACAGACTTTTTCGCTCTAAGGCCAACGGATTACTCCAAGGCCAACGAGGGGGAAGACTTTGAAGACGTATGGTAGAACCTTTAAACTATGGATATGAAACTAAAACAAATGAACCCAAGAGAATATCGCAAGTTAGTTGACGATATTTGTGACTCAATGCTTGAGGACGAATTGGAGTTGCTAACCGTAGCCTCAGCAGACATAGAGGTGAAAGGAAAGAAAGCCTTTTTGGTGATAATCACCGAGTCTGACGACTTATCGGATGGAACCATTAAAGAAATTGAAAGCAAATTTGAATGAGAAATTACGGAAAAGAATTAGGATGGGAGGTCGGAGTAGACTTCCCCGTATGGGGTAACACAGAGGAGTATGTGAAGACCATTAGCAATGGGTATCTAATTGGTCGTGAAACGCCAAGAGATGCTTATAGAAGAGTATGTAGGGCCATAACCAACAGATTGAATCAGACTCAGGCGTTTGAGGACAAACTGTTTATGTACATTTGGAATAATTGGTTGTGCTTAGCTACTCCAGTCCTAGCCAACACAGGCACAGACAGAGGCTTACCAATCTCTTGCTTTGGTATTGATATTGGTGACAGCATTCAGGACATCGGTACTAAGAACCTTGAGATGATGCTTCTTGCTAAGCACGGGGGCGGTGTAGGTGTGGGTATGAATATGCTACGTCCAGCTGGCTCCCCCATCTCCAACTCCAACGGCACAACAGATGGAGTAGTCCCGTTCTGTAAAATCTACGACTCAACGATTCTGGCTACCTCTCAGGGTAACGTGCGTCGTGGCGCTGCTAGCATCAACTTAAACATTGAACACGATGACTTCTGGGAGTGGATTGAAATCCGTGAACCAAAAGGTGATGTGAATAGACAATGCCTCAACCTGCACCAATGCGTGGTTGTCTCCGATAAGTTTATGCGTAAGACTGAAGAGGGAGACCAAGAGTCACGCAGAAGGTGGGCCAAGGTATTGCAGAAGCGCAAGGCCACTGGAGAACCCTATGTGATGTTCCGAGGGAATGTGAACAAGGCTAATCCTGAGATGTACAAGAAGAATGGACTCAAGGTGTTTATGACAAACATCTGTTCGGAAATTGCTTTGTACACAGACGAGTCTCACTCATTCGTTTGCTGCCTTTCCTCGCTAAACCTAGCCAAGTATGACGAATGGAAGGACACCGACCTAGTGTACACCGCTACGTTTTTTCTTGATGGAGTTCTAGAAGAGTTCATTCAGAAGGCTAAGAATATGAGGGGCTTTGAGAACTCTGTTCGCTCTGCGGAGAAGGGTCGTGCTTTGGGGCTTGGTGTCCTAGGCTGGCACACTTACCTACAGCAAAAGGGTATGTCCTTTGAAGGGTTACCATCTCAGATGCACACACGCTCTATATTCTCTCATATCAAACTTGAGAGCGAGAGAGCATCTAGGGATATGGCTCGTATCTATGGTGAGCCTCTATGGTGTCGTGGATTCGGTATGAGGAACACTCATTTACGAGCTGTTGCGCCTACGGTTAGTAATTCAAAATTGTCGGGTAATGTGTCGGCTGGGATTGAGCCTTGGGCTGCTAATGTCTTTACAGAGCAATCTCTCAAGGGTACATTTATTCGTAAGAACCAAGAGCTAGAGAGAGTCCTCCGAAGGATTGGTATGAACACCAAAGACGTGTGGGATAAAATTCTTGAAGATGGAGGTAGCGTCCAAGGATTAGACTTCTTGGATGAGTGGGTGATGGTTGGTGGGGATATCCGAAAAGTAGATGAGCCAAGGAAAACCCACGAACTAGCTGAGCCTGTTAAAGAAGTCTTCAAGACCTTCAAAGAAATCAATCAGCTTGAGCTCATCAAACAAGCAAGCATCAGGCAGAGGTATGTAGACCAATCGGTGTCTTTGAACCTAGCTTTCCCTACGGAGGCAACCCCTAAGTGGATTAACCAAGTCCACATCGAAGCTTGGAAGCAAGGTATTAAGACCCTATACTATATGAGAACTGAGTCTGTACTTAGAGGGGACATTGCTGCTAGGGCCACAGACCCAGCTTGCGTCTCTTGCGATGGTTGATTGGGTGTATATTTGCATCTAATTGAATATGAATACAAAACCTATCGTAGTAACTACGATATACCACCAAGAAGAGAGCGGAGCTGCGTTCTATCGCCTCAATATGCCGAACTCGTGGATGGAGGATAACACGGATATCTTTCAGTTCAGGAACTTCACGGGATTCGGCAAGATGTCGGATACAGACATCCTTGAAACGGATATCTTTGTCGTCAGCCGTGTGATTGACACGAAGTCCCCCGAGGGAGTTCAAGAGGCAGCTAAGGCATTGAAACAGTTTGATGCTAAGCTAATCCTAGACCTTGATGACTACTGGGTTCTGAACAAAGACCACGTATCCTACAAGCACTACAAGGATAACAATCTCACGAGAATCATTGAGGAGAACATCCGTGTAGCGGATTGGGTGACTTGCTCAACAGAGTACTTGGCTAGCAGAGCTGCGGTAATCAACCCAAATGTCGTTGTCATTAAGAATGTCCCATACCCTGATAAGTACCATCAGTATGTGCCTGTACAAAAACCAGCTCCTTATGTGAGGTTTGGTTGGTTCGGTGGGGCTCAGCACATCGAGGACATTGCTTTGATGGAGAAGAGTATGAAAATGCTTTGCAACGATAAAAGCCTCAACGGCAAGTACACCGTTACACTTGCTGGGTACAACGACAACGCATCCTACAACTACTATCAAAAAGTATTTAGTGCAAACGGTCAAAACAAGCACTACAATCGCATCCCTGCAAGGTCTGTGTACGAGTATATGTACGGGTACAACGATGTAGATGTCACTTATGCCCCCGTAAACAAGACAGAGTTCAATCGTTCTCGTTCAGAGCTGAAGGTCGTTGAGGCTGGATGGATGGGTAAGGCTCTTATCTGCTCCAATATGGATTACTACACCGAACATATCAAGCACGGGGAGAACGGATTCATTGTAAGCAAAGCAGAAGAGTCTGGATGGTATCGCTACACCAAGCAGCTAATCCTAGACAAAGACCTCAGAGAGGGGATGGCGAAGAACTTACAGGAGTACGTTAAGAAGAACTTCCCTCATCAAGAGATATTCTCCAAGAAGGGGAACCTGTATCGTAGGTTGTACGATGAAAACCAAATGCAAAACAGATTTGATACATTACTAGCCAATGGAACAATTAAATACGCAGAACCAACAGATGGAGCCACAGACGCTCAATCAGTTGAGCCCCAAGCTTAACCACTTCTACCACATCTACGCTGGAGATGAATGGCTCTTAACCGTCCATCAGCACTTCGTAACGCTTAACGCTTACGGGCTTATGGATAGCCTTGAGAATATCTATGTAGGCATTGTAGGTAAGGAGGAGAATAGACAAGCTGTTATTAATCACTTGTCAAGCTATGACAACCCAAAGATTGTCGTTGCTGTCCAGGCGGAAACAGGCTATGAGGGTATTACGCTCAACAAGCTATGGGAGTTCGCTAAGACTGACGATGGGTACATCTTCTACGCTCATACGAAAGGTAGCTCAAGGGGAGGATTGGTGAATCAGTTATGGTGTCGTTCAATGCTCTTCTTTAACGCTGTAAGGTGGCAGTTCGCAGTAACTGAACTAGGCAAAGAGAACATTGATGCTGTTGGTTGTCATTATGTGTGCAAGGAGAAATTCCCTGAGTACTTTGAGATGTACAGGGAACACCATCCCAATAAGTACCCATTCTTTGCTGGTAACTTCTGGTGGGCTAAGTCTGGTCACGTGAAGTCCTTGCAAACCCCACAGACAGAGGACAAGTACTCCTCTGAAGGATGGCTTGGTAGCAACAATCTTCTCAGGAATGTCGAGCTGTTTGAGGGGATGCCATCGTTGCACTTGTTTCAAAATGTAACCTTTTAAAAAAAAATATGTATAGTCACATTAATAGAGAAAGCCCAATCGTTGCCGTAGAGATTGGTATATGGGAGGCAGCTAATGCTAAACGTCTCTTGGATGAATTTTCAAACTTAACGCTGATAGGGATTGACCCATTTGAAGGATATCAAGACTGGCATATGTACATACAAGGTAGTTATATGTCAGAGCGAGAGAAGATTGCGATGGAAACGATGAAGCCATACATTGAGTCTGGTAGGTTTTCCCTTATACGCAAATACAGCGATAAGGCTCTTGAAGACCTTGAAGATGGCAAATACGATTTCATTTACATAGACGCAGACCACTCTTATGAATGGGCTCTCCACGATATGACCAATTATTGGGAAAAAGTAAAAGATGGTGGTGTATTGTGTGGGCACGATAGGAACCTCCCTGGAGTTAATAAGGCCCTAGAAGAGTTCACCGCTATAATCGGAAAGAACTTCACTCCATCAGAAGAACCTCAAATAGAAAGCTGGTACATAACAAAATGAGGACTGCTATTGCTTGCATTGCCAAAAACGAAGACCTTTACATCAAGGAGTGGGTGGATTACCATTTAGCTTTGGGCTTCGACAAGGTGGTAGTCGTTGCTAACGATTGGGATTATGAGCCTCATAGAGATGAGATTATGACCTTAAAGATTCCTTCGTTTGAATACAAGATACAAATGCAGTGTACGGCATACAACGCATTGGTTGACAGATTTAAAGGAATCTATGATTGGGTCGCTTTCTACGATGTTGATGAATACTTATGCTTGAAGAAGCACAGCAACGTGAAGGATTTTATTAAGTCGTTCTATCCTTATAAACCAAAGTCAATAGCCGTTAACTGGGTTTTCTTTGGTGATAATGAACTTGAAAAACCCGATGGGGATTATAGTCTATTGAAAAGATTCACAAAGAGACAAGAGAACGCTGACAAACACATAAAGGTAATTGTCAACACGAAGTATAAGCATATTTTTGATGGGCAACCTCATAGTTCAAATCTAGAGTGGATAGACCAATCATTCAGTACTGGAAATGGCCCGTTCAATGAAGGTGGCAGCATAGATGTAGCTCAGATAAATCACTACTGGTGCAAGACCAAAAAGGAATATGAAGCTCTCAAGATGCCAAATGGGCAGAATTGGTCTCCTAATTTGTCTAGAAAGCTAGAAGACTTTCAGAACCACAACTTCAACGAAGTAGAGGATACAATAGCGAGAGACTTTATCGCCTCATCCCGCTCATAATCAGTAGTAGCACGCAGAGTCCCCAAACTGCAACTCCGATATACTTGAAAGGCGATTCTTTTTTCGCTTCCTTGTAAATAATCTTTTCGACTGGTATCCTAACCACCCGCACGAGTGTATCCGATTTGCAAGTCCCAGCAAGTCTAATAGTGTCATTTTGTCTTATAATTTGTATGTGGAGTTTGTCTTTGATAAGCTCAATGGTGTCGTACTTACTTGTGACGAAAGTATCTGTGACGTGGACCTCTGGGGTGTAGAACGTGTCATTGAGGACGACGGTGTCCTTGACCACTATCATCGGGTCCTTTTTTATTGCACGTCTTAGATGCCAGTTTGCCGAGCAAGAGGCCAACAAACAGAAGAATACTGTTAAACATATTGCGAGTGCAAATTTACTTCTCTTCATCTCTTTTTATTTTGGCATACTCTTTGGCAATTCTTATGTTTTGCTCTCTATTTATATTCCTACCAACAGCTGAAGTGTAATCCCCCATATAGTTGTATATCTCTTGGTCGGTCATATTTTGGTCGTAGATGTATAATATTTTAGCTCTGGCTACATCATCTGCAGCAAACATCAACTCATTATACTGCTGAGGTATATCTGGCCCTTTTTTCGCTACTGCATTAATTCTGTTTTTGAAAAACTCTGCGTCCTTTTCATCAAGCTTTCTTACTTCAGCCTTTATTGAATCGATAGTTCTATTGTATGTTTCCGCACTTACCTTTTGTTCGTTTAGATTGTAAAGCTTTTCACCCCACTTATCTGCTTCTTTCTTTAGAAACAATCTTCTGTCATTGCTTTCTATGTTAGCTTTGTCGACTTCTTCTCTCTTTCTGTAACTTTTTGTATCTGGGTTTGTTACTCCGACAAATACCTTCGTGGCATCAGCCCCCAACCTTTCTCCTACACCCTTAGATATATCTTGAACATCTTGAATTTTCATACCATTCGGGCCCTCTAGTTCGTATTTCCTAGAAAAAGCGTCAAGTATAGAATACGAACCCATAACAATCAGAGAACTATGAGGGCTTGTAATAACTTTTTCTGTAGCTGCTTGCAATCTTTTTGGCCCTAATCCCAATCCTTGTCCGATAGCTTTATAAAAATAAGGTACATCCTTATTGAATAAATCCTCGTATTGGGGAGATGGTTTTCCTTGAGAAGTTTGTTTTGCGTAGTCCCTGCTAACAATTTGGTCTCTAAAGGCATCATAATTTGAACTGTAAGTGTACATAGCTGCGAAAACGGGGACTGCGGTCATTATCTCCTTGTCTAATTTACCGATGTCTTTTGGAAGATATGACCCTACAGTTTTAAGTGCAATCTTTGAAATGTCATCATTTATCCTTGGGTCACGGTTGTTTTGACTAGCAACGTATGCCTCAGCTCCAATTTCCAACAAGTTGGCGAAAGCCTGTAGCTGTTGGGTTTTTGCTATCTTTAAGTAATACCTATTACCATCTTTATCTTTAAATGGGGTTAGTATAATCCAGTTCCTGAATTTTATTTCATCGGATATATCCTCCATATCATCGTCCCCAAGTGATGCATTAAACAGAGCTAAGGCAAAAATGGCTACCGATAACTGGGCTAGCTTGAAGGCAAACTGTTTGGGGTTGTTTGCTATATAACTTGTAGATACCCTAAATCCCTGAAACGCTGCGTTAAGATATGGTATGGCGGACTCTCCAGCCTTAGTTAATTCACCTCCTTGAGAGAAATCTATTATCTCTCTAACCAAAGCAACAGCTTCTTCTATTATAGGCTTAGCTGCTTCGCTATTAATATCTACCCCCGCCTCTTCAAGCCTCTTCTCAACTAATGACTGAAATATACCTAGCCTTGGAGCTATTTCAGATAGCTCGCCTAGATAGCCCAAGTACTCTCTACCCTTGGTTAAAACTTCAGAAGCCTTCATACCAAGGCGAGCCATTCTTCTCTGCTGAGCTGAAGATGGATTACCAAGTCCAACACTTTCCTCTCCTTCCGTGGAAAGAAACTCCATACCACCTCCAAACTTTATGTAAAGTTTAAACCACTTGTCATCAGTAATCTTACTCTTAGCACCACGGATGTAGTCCATTCCTAGCTTAAACATTGCTATTGGTAGCGGTACGTTATCGTAAAAATCAGTGAACATTAATATATGAGTAAAATCCCTAGGTACGTTCTTGACAACAAACAGCGGGTTAAGTTGAGTTGCCAACATTTTTAACAGTCTTGAAAAAGTGGCTATGCCGAGAAGTTTTTGGGCTTGAGGAGAAAGTAACCCATATCGCTTCATATCATTAAGAGAGCTGTACAAGTCGTTCCTAAGATAAAACTTTTGCTGAACCCCCTGCTTTCTTCCTTTTTGCGTATAGTACACAATTTCGCTAAAACCAGTTTTAGCTGTTTTAGATATCCAAGAGGCATTGGTTGGAATATCAGCCGCTTTACCCAACTCTACGTGTATTTTGTTTTTAGCCATCCTAGTAAAGGCATTTTTTGCGTATATACGTAGTAAGTACCTCGAATTGAAAAGCATTTCTTTATCACTACCCTCTTTAAGCCTTTGGATTATTGGACCAGTGAACCTGTGTTCACTCATCATATTTGAGTCCATATCTTCAAACATATGATCAAGAAACACACGAGGCTGATAGTCGAGCCCAGCTAACTGCTCATAAAGTTTTTCGCTTATCATACCCTCTCTATACAGCTCATCGAGTATTGACGAAAATGCGTCAAAGTACTCGTCAGCTCTTTCATTTAGCTTAGCAAACGCTTCATCTCCCATTTCAGCTTGGAGTCTTGATAGCTCAAGAGATGCGGTTAAACCATCTATATTTTCTGGATGTGTTGGTGGCTTTGCTTCCGCCATCTTTTTTTGAGCATTTAACGCTTTTCTTAGCGTCTTATCGTAGGCTGGCGTATTAGGCTGAAGATTTTGAAGTTTAGCCATCGCATCATTGTACTCAGCCAATGCATCATCAAACCTTTCGGCAAAATTTGCATCAATCGTAGATATCCTACGGAGGACAATAATCTTGTCAAGAAGAGTATTTTCCTCTTGGCTAAGCCCTTTATAGATTCTTGACTCCCAAGATTTTACAAATGCCAATGCCCTTGAAGATGCCCCAGCTTTGTTGACGATTAAGTTTTTCGCTCTGTTCAAGCCAGCTTTAAGAACTTCCGCCTTAATAAGGTGCTGCCTATCCAACAGTTTGACTATAGCGTTCTTTATCGTAAAAATTGCTTTGTTTGTTTCTCTTTCAATCTTAGACATAGAGTCTAGATAGGCTTTGTCTATGTTCCCTGTGTAGCTCTGTGCGTCCAATGCGTTAGCGGGGACATTGTCATTAGCGACATTATCATAAATATCAGCGGCCTCTTGTGCCCCCATAAAACTGCTAGCGACTCTTATGAATTCCGCTCTGTCAACAAACATCGTGACATTCCCATTAACATCTTTTTCAGAATGACCTAAAAGATAAGCGTAAAGCCTACCTTTATTAGTACCTAAAGCCATTCTTTTAACCTTACCGATATCTTTTGATATCGCCATCCGCTTGACTTTGGGGGGTTGTTGTTGAGATGAGGGTGGCCTAACCATCAATAACTGCTTAGATGGCGGGATTGTTGGATTTACTGTTGAAAATCCATTGCCCTTCAGTTTTTTTGTTATCGTAGAATATTCTTCTTTACCAAAATTGTCAGCAACATTAACGAATCCAAACTTCTCATAGAATTTTGCTAATTTCTCTGGAGTATTAAGTGCTTTGGCTACAGCTTTTCCAACGCCAGTCATTTTGTTTCCGTAAATTGGGCTTGATACAAGCTCTATGGTTAGGCCGTATTTGTCTGCCATATCGGATACTATCTGCATTATCTTTGACCCGTTACCAGTTCTTTTCCCAAAGTCCCGAGCTTGTACCTCTTCTATGTACAAAGAACCATCGTTTGAGCCTTCGTACACTGATAATCTTCCTAATATATTGATATTCTTTAACGGGACACCCTTATTGGGCTTTTCGGATATAATAAATCCAGGTTGAAATGGGGCTGTGCGATACATTCCCTCTATCTCGTCAAAGAATTTATCACGCCTTTCTTTAGGAGTACCCTCTATCGCCATCCGCTTGACTTTAGCCGACGGCTTTTCAAACCCTGCAGGTAGTATCACAGCCTGTTCAGCTCTAAGCCTGTCCTCCGACATACTAAAAGGCGTTGCCTTCCTTTCTTCCTTAGACATCAATGCCCTTTTTTCAGCATTTCTGGCCTCTGCCTCTCCAGCAAATAGCATATAAGCGTCATCAACATCTATCTTGCCATCAAGCAATCTATCTAATGTGAGGTTTAATCTTCCTAGCTTTTCCTGACTTGATTCGACAAGCTGAACATAGGTTTTATATTCATTGTAACGAGCGATTGAGCCATAGTTATCAAAGTTTGAAAGCTCGCTTGATGACTCTTTGGTCAAATTATCCAAAGTTTTGCCATACAAGTCTTCTAGTTTTTCTTTTAGCTCCTTAGACTTAATCAAAGCGGTTTTTCTTAATTCCTCGGTAGCCTCTATGGCTTCTTCTAGTAAATTTTTTGCCTGTGCTGGACTAGCACCCCAATTTAAATTATCGATGTGCTGAATTGCGTGTTGTACCTCGTGAACTATATCCAGATAAACTTCATTCATCCCAGCATCAACAACATTTTTATCTATCTGTATAATCCTATCAAAAGGGTTATAAATTGTACCTTGCCCATATGGGCCGATAAGCACGTCAATATATTGCAAATCTGGATAGTAGTCTAACACAGTCTCGTTCTCTTGAGTGCGAGGCTCATCTATAGGTCTTTCGACTATTAAATCAGCAAGATTTACAATTTCATCGTGAACTATTAAATTATTAAGCGCATTGTCAGACAGCTTTATTGGCTCAAGTTCATATCTCCACACTTTATCAGCCCCACGTTCCCATCCAGTTTGATAATATATTTGCTCTGGGTTAAGGCCTTTATCCTCTAGCGCAATAGCTCTCTTCATAGATTCACTAGCCCAGGAAGACATCAATTCTAGGTACTTCCCGTCTTTCCCCATTCTCCTAGAACTCATAAGCGATGAACCAAATCTTTTCCCGCTAATAATCTGGGCTTTAGTTCTTTTAATTGGCTTCTTACCGTCCCTTGACCTTATGTATGAGTCAAGTGTTTTTGGGGATTCTGCTTTGTTGCCCTCGTCCCAGCTAGACTTATCGGCCTTATCAACAGTTCTCTTAAACTCAATAACATCGCTCATAAAGCTACCTTCATTAAGCGTTGAATTTTTATTGGTAAAAGCTCTATAGTAGTCGTTGCTTAAACGTAAAGCCTCGTTCCTAATCTTTGGGTCAATATTGGGGTCTCTATGTATTTCATAGAAATAATGACCAAGACCGTCTGGTATTTTCCATCCAAGCCTTTCTTGGACTTTCCTTAAAGAAGCCCTAGCTTCGTCTCTTTTCTCTGAGTTAAACCAAGAAACACCGTCTTTTGCAAGGTATCCCTCTGCCGTCATAACTTGAATCTCGGCTATAAATCCACCAATGATATCAGCGACCTCTATAAGTCTTTTAGGATATCCTAGCTCTGTGCTTTCGTTAACTCGCCTTTCTTCATTTTTCTTTCGAGGATATTCTTTTTGTATAAGGTTATATATCTTATTAGCATCGTCTTCGTTTTCCACAATGATATTAACCCTTGCTCCGTCTCCAAGTTCTTCGGTAGCACCAAAATACCATCGCAAGGCTTTTACAGCCGCTCTTGATGGCCTTTTGATAGAGAAAGTGCTAACAAAAGCACCGTCAGCTTTTGACGCAAAAGATTCCGCTATTTCATTTAGTTTTCTGCGAAGAGCATAAAAGAATGTCTTATTATAAGCAAAGGTAGACTCAATTACTGGCTGGACTTCCTTCCTTATCTCGTCAAGACGTTCTTGCTTGTCTTTAGGTAATTTCTTCTTCTGTTCACTTAGTATAATCTCTTCCTCTCTTAATTTCTTATACTCAGCAATCTTTTTCTCAGTGCTAGTTAAGGTCGTTTTGAACTCTTTAAGAAAGTTATCTCTAGAATATCTTCTGATGTCATATCCTTCGTCGTTTTTGTCTTTTGGCTTGTATCCTTTTGGCTTGAATTTGGCTTCTTCCCCTGCGTAGTAGTAGGATTGTCTAATCCTAATATTTGCTCTAACATCGACATTGCTTCCGAGTACCTCATTCCATATTTTTTGGAATTCTCTGAGTTGTTGTTCATAGTTTTCTTGTTTTCGTTTATAATATTCTTCGTTTGATTCGTCTGCTTTTTTCGCCCATTTCCCAAAGGGAAGGTGGATAATAGATATCTTTATTTCGTTTTTATTGACAGAAAAAGAATCGATTAATTTTGACTCGTTAAGAGCCAAAGATAAAGCATTAACCTGCTCGTTCGTCATTTTTTCTTCAAACTCAATAAATATTTGTGGGTAATGGTCCAGATTACTGCCTTCATCCCTTTCAAAAAAGGGCATATTTATAAGATTATTTTTGTAATCCTCCTCTTTATAGGACCTCTTTTCAATGATAACTGCATCTTGGTTGTACCTTTCGGCAAACCTAGAAATCATATCAGATATAGCCTGTTCGTTGGATTCTGGGGTAAGTATCAACCTCATATTCAACGAAGGCTCAAAGATTTCATTCCAACTGCCAATATAGTTATCACCAAACTGTACAGCCACACCTCTGTGCTTAGCCACCTCGTTCTTTATTGTCCTTCTAGCTCCTTCAGTGATTTCCTGTCCAAGCTCTTCTAACCGTTGTCCATACTTGATTTCATCACTTATATTCCCTTGTTTAACCGCTTCATCAAATTTTTCCGACAAATCCTTAATTACAAATCTCTTTTCTTCGGATACCCTATACTGCACCCTTTCAGTGGTTGCTGGAGTTATCAGAACATCAAGACTCTCCACAAGTTTAGGTATTGACCCCAATGGAGTCATTATCTTCATCTGCTTAACCTTGCGGACAGGGACTTTTGCAGCTTTTTCAATCTGTTTCTCGTCTTTAGTTATTGAGTACCTCGTAGGGGTATCTGGGGCCATCGCCTTTTGAATGGCGGTTTTTTCTAGATTTTGGAGTTCGTCCCCGTAAATTATATTGCCTTCCGAGTCTTTCCCTTTTGGTTTTCTCCTCTTCCTTACTTCTTCCGACATTATATCAAAGGAAAAAATTCTTGCGTCTGGAATTAGTATGGGTTCTCCTTTGATGCCGTTAGGATATGTTCCGTGAATGCCAGCGTTTTCAACAATTTCAGTCGGTTTGTAAATATTTAAAATTTCACCTTCTTGAAAGTCATACTCTCTATAATATCCATCTCTAGCATCGTCAAAGTTGTCAGGATGAAGGCCATATTTATCAAGAAACTTATATAGTCTTGTTCCCACTAAATCTCCTTTTTTGCCAGGAGGAGATATCTTAATATCAGATTCTTTTATAAAACCAATAGCCTCTCTAATCCTTTTGTACGTACCAAGGTTTTCGCTTTCTATTCCAGAAAGCATTTCGTCCCAACTCGTCATATTTTCAGCAAAAGACATTATTCCTTCTATCTTTGAAATATCTGTTAATTCCGCTTTAAAATCATTGATATCTGGAAATGCTTGCCTAGCTCTATCTACCCATATTTTATTAAAAACTCTGTTATATTGCATCATCTTAGTTGGATGGCCACTTATATGAGCAACATAATCTGGAACTTCGTTACCTACTGGGCTTTCAATTAGAATGTTATATAGTGTAAGAGCTGCACCCCCAGCAGACCAAACATCCCCATTTTTTTTATTTTCTGGGTCAACCATAAAACTAGGACCGCCATCTAAAAAGTATTTTTTCTTCGTATAAGGGTCAACATAAGTCCCCCTGCCAAACTGGTCTGCATACCAAAAAGAAAAAATCTTTCCACGCCTTACCTCTTCTTTTAAGAATGCTACAATGTTCCCCACATCCGACTTAGTGACTTTTGATAATGGATATGTTCCGCTTTTAGGAAATACGATACTGTGTCTCTTTACATTAGTTGGTGCGACTATGTTAGTCGTGATAAATGGAACAGATTCGATGTCACCATTAGCCATCTCTTCTAGCTCCCCCTTACTAAAGTCTACATTAAACGCTTTTGAGATTTCACCAATATCTTCCCCAGAACCAATCTTTTCAGACAAGTCGGCTAGCATTTCCAAAAATTGACCTTGAGTTGGTCTTACATCAATACCGACAAGCCCCAACAACTTGGCAAACTGTTCCATAAACGTGTCTATAATTCCACGCTTAACTTTGACGCTTACGGAACCATCCGCTATAAGTGACGCTAGTTCTACAACAAACTCTTCTCCAACCTCCCCCTTCTTATATCCAGCGCCAAACTGTTTAAAATACTCATTTAGCAATGGATTGCTAAGCAAAGACCTGCGTATACCATTGAACAAAATATTTACACCCTTTTGACCAAAAACAGCTGGAATAACTTCGTGTAATCCTTCGTGGTAGGCGGTATTTGCAAGTAAATGAGGCACAAAAAGAGCAATATTTGTTTTACCTTTCCCACCACCAAGATATAGGCCTCTAGATTCATCTACAACTTTTCTTGCTTTTCCTTCAGTATATCGTTTCCCATTTTCATCCAGCCCATAATTCATCAAGTAATCTACAAGTGACTCCTTTGTATAAAAAAGACTAACATCAATCTTTTTCCCAAGAGCATTGATTGCTTTGATTACATTCGTTATAGATTCAGCGGCTCTTGCTGCTTGTCTTTTACTGCTTTGATTTGTAAAGAAAGTATTAGCAGCGTTTTTAATAAAATCATATAGAGTATTTCTGATGTTTTCAGCACCCTGACTATCCACGTCTGTAAAAGAATCTGGGTTTCTCGCTGGTTGAGACTGCTCTAGGTTATCGGCATTCTGCCTGGCTTGTTGTTTTTCTTGCTCAGATTCTTGAAAAACTCCACCTGTTTCAGTCGCTTGAGCGCCTGTTTCATCGAGCTGTACTCCCCCAAGTTCTTGCCCTGCAGCGACTTCACTTGATACTTGTTGTTTTTCTTGGCTATCATATTTACTTTCTATAGTTTCTATTTTGGCCATATCGGCCTTGATTTGTTCGACAATTGCCTTTCTCCCTATGCCAAAGGAAGCGTCCCTAAACGCTTGCATATTAGCCACAACAGATTGCTGCAGGGCATAGGTCTCTTCCTTATCCTCTTGGGAATATTGCCCGTAAAACAGCATATCCTTATCGGCCCTTGATTTCTGTTCCGCCAGAAGGTCTCTTAATCTCCTTTCAAGATTAATCCTTTCTGGGGAATTAATTGCTAATCCAGACTTGCTAAGAATCTGATAAATCTGTGCGATTTCGGAGTCCATTTCAAGTCTAGTCCTCATACCAGGAATTCGACCTAATACATTAGGGCTTTTAGCTAAAACAAAAGACCCACCACCCATAACTCCCCCAAGAAGTGCCGCATCAGCTAATTGAAAACCATCAAACTCTTTGCCTTCTACAGCCATTTCCATCCCTTGAGTAACAACATCAACAATTGCTTCTTCAAAACCTTCCTCAACTATAGCTCTTGCAGCGCCTGGTAAGAAACCAAACATAATATCTCCTAACGCTTTTTTGCCAGTCTGTCGCGAAAATCTAAGCGCACCGCTCAAAAGATCTCTATCGTATCTAAATATTTTTTCTGTGTAATATTCAGCAGCTCCAGCTATAATAGAGTAAACTGCTTTTTCAGCAACATCATATGCTGGGTTGTCATCTACACGAGTCCAAGCTTTTCCAGCTGCACTAGTACCCATTGCAAGCAATCCAGCTTCTCCAAAAGCCGCAGCAAATAGTAACTGCGGAACCATTTCTACGGCA
>Ga0194116_10003169_pt1 | contig 20119 bp, 19 predicted proteins | sample TA2MahsurfametaG_4_FD_148617 | JGI IMG/M metagenome (GOLD analysis project Ga0194116, IMG submission 148617) | Freshwater microbial communities from Lake Tanganyika, Tanzania - TA2015008 Mahale S9 surface | ecosystem: Environmental > Aquatic > Freshwater > Lake | place: Tanzania: Lake...
CAAAAATTTAAAATGAAAAATCTATTTATTTAATCTAAATAAATTAGTATTCCGATGATAAAAATCTTCTTCGGAACAAAGATTAAAAAACCATCAAATTTATTAATTATTAAAATTATGTAAAATTATAAATAAAATGAAGAATTTAAAATTACCAACAAATGAATTTGATTCTAATGCTAATAATACTAGAAAAATAATTTCAAATTCAAAAAAATGCTTGATTCTAATCCTTTTATTTTTTTTAATAGATATATCAAAAAGCTCCGATCCTAAATCATTAGTACAAGAAAAATTAATTATAAATAAAAATAAATTTAATGTTTTTTCTAAGAGTTCCAATTCAGAAGAAAAACAAGAACTATTGAATAATATGAATTTTTTGGAAAAAAGTAAATCAGAAGCGGAAACTAATAAAGCAACCAAGAAAGCTACAAAAAATTTAAAAAAAAAAAAAAATAAAAAAAAAAAAGGGATAAATGTAAATAAATATTTAAAAGAAAAGTATGATATTGATCTTGGTAATTCTCCTTTCATGGATTTAAATAATTTATTCGATAAAAATGATAAAAATTTATTAGATGTTAGAAATCCTCTTGATAATAAAAATTTTATAAATTTAATAAAAAGAGTTAATAAATTAACTCAGTTTTCCGAAGTAAATCGAAATAAAGATAAAAACAAAAATCTTTTAAGGAAAATAAATGATAACTTGAATAAAAAAATAAATTATTCAGTTACAAATAAAAATAAAGCATATGAATTAGAAAATATATCAAATGAGGTTGGGGATAATAAAATAGAAAAATTTAAAAGAAATTTGAATGCTGATGAAAATCATAATCTACCTTATAACTATAATAATTTAGGTAAAATTGAGGATAAAGATGAAATGAACAAAAATTTTAGAAATATTAATATTGAACATAATAATAATATTTTTAAAAATCAGGACATACATCATTTAAATGATCATATAGCTAGTTCTGTAAATTTAGATTTGGATAAAATTCATTCTGATTGGTTGCAAAAAAAGAGTCAAAATAAGAATCTCATCCAGAATATAATTATAAAAACAGATAAATCAAAAGAAAATGATGACGATTATCCTTTTGATAATGAAGAAAATGCAAATTTAAAATTTGTTTCGAACCATCAAGAAAAAAATGCCCATGACAGTAATATTTTAAATAAATTTTTAAATACTAATATAGATTATAATAACAACACATTAAGTAAGAAGGAAGAGATAGTTCAAAATCAAGAATCTACTTTAAATTTCGTTAATTATAATCATGATTCCACAAATAATCAAGACGAAAATATGCACATTACAAAGAAAAATTTTGAGAATAATGAAAAGACTAATATCAATATAATTAAATTAAATAAGGATCAAATTGATAAATTACATCAAACATTGAGTGATGAAAATAAAATTAATTTAATAATTACTCCGAATACACTTGCTCAAAATTATAAAAATGATAAAATTGAAAATAGTCTTAAAGAAAAAGACTCATTTAATCAGGAAAATAAAGAAAGTAAAATTTTAATACTTCAAAAGAAAAGATTATATTTTATAAATAATTTTATAATATTTATTAATAATATATTTAAGAATTTGATTCTTCAAATAAAGATTCAAAATATTCTATTTATACTGATAATTATGAAGTCAAAGTTAATCCGGAAAATGGATTATTAAACAGCATCATTAATGAAAATATTAATTCCTATTCTAAACAAAAGACAATTAAAGAATATCCATTTAAAAATCAAATTGAAAATTATGATAAAAAGAAAAGTGATTTTTTAGATGAAGTCGATGAAGATACTGAAAAAATTTTCAATAACATGTGTGCAATGTCTGAAAGTTTAGAAGTCTCAATAGATAAAATAAACTTAGAGTTAGATTCTCTCAAAAATTTGAGAGAAATTAAAACTTCAAACCTAAACAAACAAAAAATTTTAATTAAATTTGCCAAATTAATCAATAGAATAAATTACATTACTGTTGAATTGACTCTAATTGAAGATTTAATAAAAACACTTAAATTATCGAATTGTGAATCTCTTGAGAGATTAAATAGAAAATTTGAACATGCAAATGAAACAGCTCCTCAAATTATTCAAAATATACAAGATTTCTTGAAAAATAAGAATTTTTCATTATCGATATTTATTTTAAGTCAATAAATAAAATTATTTCGTTTCCTTGTGAATTTATTAAAATAAAAATAAATAACAATTCATTATAATACAATAAAATTTGACCAAAATTTTTAATGTCCAATTTGACTTCTAAAATAATACATCATTTGAAAAACATTTTTATTTTACAATATTTATAATCAAAATTAATTTTCTTTTATCTCTTCTATTGGTCTGTAGATATTACTTTTTTGATAATAGTAAATTGAAAAGATTTGTTTTTTTATTAATATTGAATTCTTTTACAACAATTCTCAATTAAATTTCAACAATCTATTTTTGATTGAGTTATAATAAAATTTGATATAATAAAAAAATTAAAAAAATTATACTTTTTTATAAATGAAGTTTGTTATTTTGTCGACTAATAAAAAGTTGAAATTAACATTTCTAGCGTTTTTATTAACGTCATTAGAAGTTTTTACTTTTACTGACAAAAGTGTTTATGAAACAGATTTAATACAGGTATTTTAAATTTAAAATTTAAATTATATAATGACTTATAGAGAATGAGAACAAAACCAATAAATACATATGACAAAACGAAAGCTGAAATAAATGTGATTTCAAATGAAATACGATTTAAATCAGAAACTATGGGAGATTCTGATGAAAACAACGAAATTTTGAATAATTCAATTGTTATTGGAATGAAAAAAAGGTAAAGCTCAAATTTCTATTTTTATATATAAATAAAGTGTACCACTTCCAGAAGAAGGAGAATTAGAAATTTTCGCAAAATCTGCTAACGCAAAATCAGAATTCAAATGGGGATTTGCATTTTGGAGTTTCATGAATTTTGGAGCATCAAATGCTCTATCAAGGGTATTTTTTTTATAATGAATTATCTTATCCATTTAATTATGGATTAAATAGCCAAAATTTGAATTATTGATTTTAAATTTAAGTAAAGTTTATAATTGAGAAAAATAATTAAGTTAATTATTTAGCATTCTGGTTACTGGTTATCTGAAAGAAATTCAAAAAACGATTTTTGGGATGCAAATTTCAATTCTCCTCATAAAATTGATGTAATAGAAATACATTGGCGTTTACCTCCAAAAAAAATGAAAATTATGTATAAATTGAATCCAAATAACGATTGGATTTCAGCAACAGAAACTTACTCACGTGATTCATTAAAAGACATAAATGGAAATAAAATTCCAAGTAGTGCTATATCCAATTATAACTCCATATATTTCAAAAAACCATTAATCTGTACAGCCATAAGAATTACTATGGCTCAACCTTTGAAAAAAAATTCGTTTTCAATTGAAAAAGTTCTTTTTTTTAAAAAGATAAATAGAGGACTAATCCATACTTCTACAGGCTCAAAGAAATATTGCTGGTATATTAACTCAGATTTACCAAGAGAAGGAATCCCTATATATGCATATCCTTGTATAAGAACCATTATGTTCGCGAGTGGAAATGAATTATTCAAATTAACAACTAATAGAATGATTAAATTGATTAGAACAAATTATTGTGCTGGATATGAAGAAAGCACCAAGACAATTGTGCTAAAAATATGTGATAATGATGAGAGTGCTTATAGAATTCAATATAATTATGATTCTTCTATGTATTTTGATAAACAAATTAAAACTGCAATTTATATGGATACTAAGGTTGATGTAATTAATATCATTACTCCCGAAACAGAAATAATTGTGAGTTCTGAAGCTGATCAAAATCAGTTCAAAAAAGAAAATATTTTACTAGCTAGTGGAAGTTATTGGGCTAGTGTACCAGGACAGCAAGATGTTACAATTCAGTTAATATTTGGAAAGGTTAAATGTGTAGAGTGTAAAGATAAAGGAAAATACGAAAAAAAAATAATTGAAATAATTACTATAAATTGGGAACGAGAGGCATCAAATTTCACTGTTTATATATGGAATCCTGGATTTTCATGGAAAACTGTTGGGAATTTCAAAAATAATAAAAGCAAGTCAACTCATATTTCATTAATTGCTGAGACTGCAACAGGAATTATGATTCGAATGACAGATGGAGCTAAATACCCTGAACTTGGTAATCAAGTATCTTATGGAATAAAATCTATTATTGTTGGTTTTAATGGTTATAAACTTAAATTTGGCAAATATGAAAACAAAGATATCAGTACTCGACTTTTTGAATTTGAATCACAAGCAATTACTTCAAAGACAAATACTAAAGATTTTGATAATGCATTTAAAAAAATTGGAGAAAATTTCGAAAAATCAATAAATACATTTAAGATTGTAAAAACTAATATTGCAAACATTGACAAAGTAAAAAGACAAGGTGGTGAAATGTGTAAAAAATTAAATAGTTTTTCTAAAATAGTAGGAGAAGAAAATATTGCAAATCTTAATAATTTTAAACAAACAACTCTTAAAAGCTTTGATAATTCTGATTTTAAAGAAGCTCTAGTTAAATTTGGGGAAATCTCATCGATGGCAAGTGTTACTGGTAAACCCTCATCTAGTATTAGCTCAAATAGTGCAGGTGTGAATATGAATTTAACGCAAAACAAAAATAAAAATGGAAATGAAGATAATGATGATGATGAAGAAGAAACACCAAATGCCCCTTCAAAAACTTTTTCAAGTGGAATATCATCCAAGAATAAAGAACCTGATAATGATGTTGATAGACCACAAATTGGAACAAAAGAAGCACCTGGCGAAAATTGCCTACATTTGAGAAAACTTGATTCTGTTATTCTTTCTGGATTTTATTATATTAAGCCTGAATGTAGCCCAAAGCCTATAAGAGTATTTTGCGATTTTACTTTATTTGGTGATGCAGTAGATATATATATATTTAAAGACGGATCTCATTTACCTAATCCTGATTTATCTTATTTGAATATTAGTAATGCAAATGATGTTAAGGCTCAATGTGGAAAATACGGTCTTTCTCCAATTGAATTACAAAACAGAGATATGGTAAGCAGGATTTTACAATTACTTCTCGCTTCTGGAATGGATTTAAGTAGAAATAACTATGTACCTTTAGGATATGATTTTAGCTGCAAAAATAATAAATGTTCATATATATATAATTCTATTAATACTTCTAATTCGCTTCCTATAATGAACTTTTTTAATAAAGCGAGATATCCTGGACAGAATACAAGAAATATTGGTAGATTTGCAGGATTTGGAAAACTTAATGAATCAAGTATGATTACTTTTGAAGCCTCAAATGTAAAAATTACTGGACTTATCTGTTCCTCAAACAAATTTTCTGGAGATTATTCTGATAATCCTTCTACTCACTTAACGTGTAAAACAAATGTTTCAAATAATCAAGACACTTTTATGGAAGGAAAAGATGTTATTGCAATTTGTCCAAAGGCTTGTCAAACAAATGATACTCCAATTTATGGTGCTGGTTTATATCATGGTGATTCTTCAATTTGCAAATCAGCAATCCACCAAGGAGTAATAGGAGGAGATGGAGGAAAAGTTATAGTACGAGTTCAAAGTAATTCAGAAAATTATAATGGATCTCTTTCAAATGGAATAAAATCAAATAATCATATAAATGATGGTATGATAGCATTTGTAGTTCTAAAATTTCGATCCAATTGTCCATACAAAAATGCTAAAAATAACTCTTCTTCATTTTTGGAAAAAAATGATTTTATTGAATTAAAAGAGTTAAATGAAAGTATTATTTTAGATAAAGAGTCTAATATAAATAATACAGCCAACACTTTAATAAATGGATTATTAAAAAATCATGAAGAAAATAATTCATTGGAGAATAGAAACATTAATTTACAAAATTATCAAAACTTTCAAGAAAAATTGATGAATTCAGAATTACAGAACACTAATATAGTAAACCTAAATTCTAATTCTCCAAATACTTTTTTAAGAGAAATCATGCCAAATACTCTAACAACAAATTCGGATATTTTAAATTTATTAAACAATTCTTCATATAAGAGAATAGATAATCAATCAGTAGCTGCAAAAGATATGAATGCCCAATTAAATTTGAATCCTGGATTTGAAGAAGTTCCAAAATATGAATCAAAAGAATCAATAAACGAATATTCTATTTTAAACTCCATCAATAATTTAGATTTAATTGATTCAAATCCTGTATTAAATAATTTAAATAATATTCCAATTGAAAAAGAAAATCAAGAAAAATCTTTAGAATCCAGTTCATTACCAATTATCAATGGTTCTGAAGATAATTCAGTATTGAAATTATTTTCTTTTGGAGATAATTCATTTCCTAAATTTTCTCAAATCTCAAATGAATTATTAGGAGAAGAGTCAATAAAAGCTGATAATATTTTAGGCGGAATTGAGAGCACATATCCGATTCCTCCCAAACTAAAATTGCAAATGAAAAAAGGACATGGAAAATTGACAAATTCTAAGAATGCAAAGTCTCCTAATTCAATTGATAAAGGAAAAGTTCCAGAAACTACCTCTTCTGCAATAAGGAAATTAAAACAAATTTATAATGCAAGTTTTGGTAGTTATCTCCTAAATCTTAAAATAAAAGCGAAGAAAATTGAAGACACATTTACAAATTTTGGATCTGGTTTAAGTCAGGCAATATCATCTGGAATCCAATTTTCAGAGGCTTCTTTTACAAAAAGCAAAGATGGATCAATGAGCTCCCAATCCTGTTCAGTTTTGAACATACAAAGTAACTTAAAAATTAAAATCTATTTTTAAGAATTGCTCTTATAATAAACATTTTAGAAATTTATAAAAAGATGGCTGAATATAAAGGAAAGGTTTCTGGATTAATTGATAAAATGCAACGTAGAGCTAAATCTCGAATTTTAAAAACAGAGAAAATTAGGGAAAAATTTAAAGATAGACTATCTTCATATAATCTTCAAAAACCAATTATTTTAGATTTGAATGTATTTCCATCAATTGATGTAGCAAGGAAAGAAGTATTTACGAATATTTTCATGATTCAAAAACAAAAATCTGTTACAAGCAAAGCTAATGTAAATTAATATTAAAATTCGAAATGAAAATTAAATATAAAATATTTAAATTAAATTTAATTGAAGAAATATTAAAATTAATGAAAATAGTTTTAAATTTATTAATATTTAAAAAAGTGGGATATCACATCAAAAAACATTAAAGGTAGAAAAAGAGCGATTGGAGTTACAATATCCGAAGTTAAAACTGGCTCTATTTCGAGTTCTACAATTCAAATTAGAGATAAAGAATATTTCGATTTTAAGCTCTCAGTAGATCTACTTTTCCTCTCAAAAGGAGTCGCAGGAATAGCATTTAGAGTTCAAAATAAATTCAATTATTATTGCTTTATAATAGATAAAAATTCCGGATATAAAGCTATTGGAAAAATGATAAACGGAAATTTAAAAATTTTAAAAAAAATAGATGATGGAGGAATTTTATTGAATGAATGGCACAGTGTCATAATTACAGTAAGTGCTTCTTTGATTAGAGTTTATATGTATGATAAAGAAACCGCATCAAAAGCAATCAGCGAAAAAACTATGGAAGTAGAAGATTCATCTTTCGTTAGAGGAACAGCATCTATATTTATCAATGGAATGAATGGGTTTTATTTCGATAATTTTTCTATTGAACCATTAAAATGTTGGACACCTTGGCAACCAAAAGAAAATTTGAAAATAAAAAATACCAACACTAATATTTATTTTGAAGATTTCAGGGGTTCTTTTGAAGAAAAATATAAAGTCGTTGATATAGAGGAACAAATTGCTAGAGAAGGACCTGCTAATTGGAAAATAGTATATGAAGACAGTATATTAGGAAGCTTTATTTCTCAAACTACAAATGTTTTTGACTCTTCTCCAAAAAAAAGACCAAGTTTTGCTCTATTGAAACATAAGAATTTTTGTAATGGAATTTACAAAGTTCATTTTCAACCAGAACGCCAAAAAGGAATGATTTCCATAATATTCAAATACATTAAAGATTTTAATTCAACAGGTAATGCTAAGGAAGAATTTTACAGTTTTGACTTAATGAATGAAAATGAACCAACATTTAAATTTAGAAAATGGAATAATGGAGAAATTAAAATATTGAATAGTTTAAATGTTTCACAAATTCCTGACCTTAAAAAAGCCTATATTGCCAATAGACCTAATATTATTGAAATAGAATATGTGGGTAACCGTGTAACCATTAGAATGTCTCAAGATAGATCAAAATTTTATGATATAATGAACATAGTTGAAGACACTATAAAATGTGGGTCAGTTGGATTTGGTACTAGTAACACAGATGCAAAATTTACTGGTGTAAATCTTCAAACTTTAAAACTCAAATTAACTTCTCAAGATATCGATCTAATAATTAATAAAACCTTGGATAGACTTCCAATTCCTTCAGTAAGAGAAATTAGAAGTGCAGCAGAGAGTAATCCTAGTATGTCAAGTAAATTAATCAAGAATAGTAGTGCATTGGGATATATACTTTCTGAAATCTCTATCTTAGGAAGTGCTCTTGGTTTTAATTTAAAAGCTGATAAAGCTAGTGGAGGAAGCAGTGGGCTCAGCGTAAAGGGGGGTAATAATAAAAATAATAATTCCATTAATTCTGCTTCTGGAAAAAAAATCGATGTGAATGACAAAAGTAGCAATGTCTTTGGAAATGAATGGAGAATTTGTGTTGTTTCAACTAATTATGAAAATAGGAAGAAATATTGCCAGGTGAGACATAACAACACTGAATTACGGAAAAAATGCGAGGTAAATAAATAAATTTTATTTGTTTTGTACATTTATGTTTTTTTTTTCAAATAAAATATTTCATAAGAATATAGATATATTGAATTTACTTTTCAATAAATTTTATAGCAAAATTTTTGCACTGAATGTTGCGAAAAAAATATCAATTCAATATTTAAAAATGTTATACATATTTGTAAAAAGACTTGCTATAAATCTTCATTGACTGTAGATAATTCAAATGAATACAAAAATGTTTGTATTAACAGTGCTGATACAAAGAGAAATATATATGATTATTGCGAACAAAAAATGAATAGTATTAGTCAGACAGCAAAAGAATCATGTAAATTGGATATGTGTAATTTGTGCTGTGTTACTATGGATTCCATGAAAAGCAAAAGCTATTCTACAAACAATTTAACAAAATGTTATAAGGATTGCAATAAAGGCAAATATCATAAATATTTTTTAAATAATTATTTTTTTTTTTCATTTAATTTTAAAAAAATTTAGTATACAATGATAATCCTTTAATTTCAAGTTCTATAAGTACTTACTTACCTTTCCAAAATCTTAAAGATAAAGATGACAAGAATAAAAAAAAACTAGCTGAAGAAAAAGATTTGTTTGCTACTGAAGATGTTTACGATATGAAAAAAATAAAACAAGAAGTTGGACTTCCTCTATATCCAATTATTAAACACAAAAAAACTTATAAGCCTCATACTTCTAATCCCTCATCTTCTGCAAAAACTAACAACTCCGAAAACACCAAGAATCCTTCAATAACTATTTCTTAGAAATATTTAAATTAAAATACAAATTCAAATGAAATGTTCTAAAAACTTTGAGAAAAAATTATCTCTTTAGAAAATAAAAAAAATCATTTGAAAAAGAATATAGTTAATGTTTATAAAATTATTTGATGTTCGAATGTCAAATAATTATATAAGTTTAATTATCATATATTTATTATAAAAGTTTTATATAATTTATTATAACTTTATTTATTTCCTTCAAAAAGTTTTTTTTAAAATTAAAAAAAATTTAAATTGTTTGATTTGAAAATTTATTAATCATTTCAAATAAAATTATAATGACATTATTATTGAAGGATCTAAATTTTTATTAATTTAAAACTTTTTATTTTGTTGTTCTATTTTAATGATTTATTAATATTGTCATTAACTAAATTCTCAATGAATTCAAAAAATATAATTTTTCTGGTCTCAACATTTTTTTAATGAAATTATAAAATAATTTTTATTTCTAACAAAACAAAATTTTCATAAATCAAAAAATTAGCAATTGAAACTATTCCTAAAAATAGTAAATTAAATTTTTGAAATCTCAAGGATTTAATTTTTTGAAATTGACTAATTGGCTGAAAACATAGCTAAGTATTGCCTTCGGTTCATTCTTATTTTCAATTTTACTAGAAATTCCCATAATATCAGCACATTCTCTTATATAGAATTCCAAATCTGTGTCATTACATTTATTAGTCAATTGAGCAAGTTTAACCCTTTTTTATTAGATTTTTTATTAAATAAAAAAATTTTATATTCATTTAAAGATATTTATTTACTTCTCAGAAGCGAATTGTTCATCTAGGTCGAATAATTCCAAATTTGGATTTGGAAAGTCTTTAATAATCGGGTCAAAAACAGCCAATTGAAGAGGGGGTAAAGGAGTTTCAAATTGAGGAGGGATAATACCTAATGTCTCATGCTTGACATTTAATTGATCATATAATTCTAGAGCTTCTGGAACTAAATTGTTATCAATTTTGAATAGATTCATATCAAATAGATCATTAAAATTTTTTGGAGGTTCTTTAACTTCCTAAATAAAAAGTAATTTTTGTTTATTTTATACAATAAATAGAATTAAAACTAAAAAATAGATATTTTACTTCTAAACAACTTTTTATTTTTTCAGAGAGAGAAATAATATTAGGAATATAAACATAATCAGAAATTTCAACTTCTTTTGAGGGTCTATCTAAACTAAGCTTGTTAATACCTAAAAGCCAACGGACTATTCCATCCTAAATTTAAAATCTTATTATTTTTTATAATTTTTAATCTAACTAATTTTTATGAAAAATTCTTTCAAAATAATAAGAATTCATTTATTTTTTATATTAATTCCCTTACAGCAACTTTCTTATTTTCTTCTTTTTCAAAGTATTCATCTTCAAAAAATTTTTCAGATCCCATTACAAATAATCTTCCTTTTTTGCTTTTACTCACAGCACTTGCACAAAGCGCTCTATTTGCTGGATATGCTATTATTCCAGAATTGAAAATCACACATGTAGATTGTTCTATATCTAAGCTTTGACCAAAAGGATAGACAATTTTTAAAAGAGAGTCATCTTCTGATAGTGTTTCCTCATGATCGAGTAAATCATCATTAAATGCATTTACTCTTTTTTTCTTATTCACGGTTTTTATTGATTTTAAAAATTCTGGATGAACTTTGCAATTATCAATAAAGCATTCTTTTGGATGTGTATATTTAAAATATGCAGTTCTTACAACACTATCACCGTGAAATCTCATTCCATATCGCTCAAGAAAATAATTAATGTTTGTATTATTCCTATTATTTTTAAATTTTACTTCTAATTTTTTTTTTTAATAATATTTTATAAAATACTTCTCTTCACCGCCTTCTCCAAGTAAGATTAAAAGATTCCCTCCTTCTTCAAGATAAGTTTTTAAAATGTCGATTTCTTCATTTGTAAAGTTTGATCTAGGACCACCAATAATAAATAAATTCGTTTTTTTAAGCTTTTCTAATGATATTTTCTCAGTAAGTAAGCTTAACTTTTATTTAAAATAAGTTGAATACAAATAAAAACATAAAATGTTTAACGAGAAATATCATTGACTATAAAAAAAATTTGCTTTTAAAGAAAAATAATTTTACTCCTGCATAATTTTTGAGGAATTTTATAAATTTACTGTATGTCTTTGTTTGTAATAATCCATCTTTCTTAGTATTGTTTACGGCAATCTATTTTAAATTATGATTATTATGAATTATTTTTAAATTTCATAAAATGAACAAGGATGATTAAACATAGTGATTTACTGATTATATCCAAATAGAATTAAGTTAAATTCTTTTTAATATTTTTAAAACATTTACTTTAAATTGTTTTTCTTCTTGCTGAGCACTTTCTTTTTTCGACATATTTTAATTATTCAAATAATTTATAATATTAATAATCGAAAATTTTAAATAATTTGAATTTATCATTAATTAACCTTTTCTCTTAATATAAATGCATTTTAAATATTATGAATATTTGAAAGAATTATTCAGGATTTTATAATATCTATTACTAAATACATATTATAAAAGGACCTTTTATAATCTATATTTTTTAAGATAATATTAAATTAAACCTAAAAATAAAATATATTCAATTCATAATGTTAAATTTTATTTTCTTCAAACTTCCTTCTCAATAAAAATATTTAAAAATTTCAATTGTTTAGTTTTTCTCTTAAGTAATTATCATAAAGCCAATTTCTAACAGTATCTCCATTGAAAAATTGAAAAGATAACTCCAAAAATTCCTTTAAAATCGTCTGATTTAAATTTGCATTATTTATTATTTTTTCATCTATATGAATCTGCTCATTAATTTTATTTTTGTTTCCATTTATTTTAATTTGTCTTGGTGTTAAATTTTTTTTTATTTCTGATTCATTTTTTTCTTCATGGCATACTGGTTCGTTTCTAAGCAAATCAAGAATATTTTGATTTTTAATCATTTTATCACATTGACCTTTATTGTATTTTTCATAATTATTATTTACATTGCTATAAAATGAAATTCTATCAACTGAGATAACTTTGCTGTTTGCTAAATTACAATTTAATTTATCTATTAATTTGTCATTTTCAAACGAGATATTTTTTTCTTTGTTATCAGTTAATTTTTCATTTGCAGGGCTTTTTTCATCAATAATTATAGTATTGGTAATTTTGAGATTTTTTGCATCTAAATTATAGCCATCATCTAAAACATTTTTATTGCTGCTATTTTTCCTGCAAAAGCTTAAATCATGTGTTTCATTCTGCTGATTTTCTTGACTTAACCTATCTTTCTCCATTATTAACAATTTAAAACTTTCTTTTTTTTCATTTATATTTTCAGAAATTTTATTTTGATCTCCTTGGTTCATATTACTTTTATCAGATTCACTTTTGAATTTTGCAGATATTCGTTCATCTGAATTGCATTTTCTTTCTACAATAGTTTCGAAATTTTTCTCAATGATAGAATTATCTCTATAAGATATTTTCCTTGCATTTAACATATTTTCATTCAGAGATTCATTTTTTTTTTTAATAAATTTATTATTCATATTTTTATAGCCATTAGGTCTTCTTCTATCTGTTTCAGATGTAGCTTTAATATTTAATACTTTTAATTTTTCGTGCGAACTATCTTTTATATATCCATTTTCATTTATTTCATAAACAAGTTTATTATTATTTTTTTTTTTTTTGAAAATTCATTAAATTTGGTAAATATTGTTAAAGAAATTTAAAGGATTACCATATAATGATAAATCCTCGTCTTCTTTACAAAATAAAACTTTTTTTATCATGTTTTTATTATTATTCTTTAAACCTTTTTTACAAGAATAATCTTCATTTTTATTGTAATTACCATAAGCTCGTTGCAATTTGTTTCTTATGCTATTTCTTGGATAAATCATAGATTCTGCTTTTCTTTTATGTTTTATTTTGGTTTTTTTTATCAAATGAGAATTATCAGAATAATTAGACTCAAGAATCTCTTCTATATTATTTGATATTATTTTATTAAGATATTTTAACTTTACACTGTGAAAATTTTCATAGATAAGATTTATAAGAAGCTTTCTTCTAGATTTTGAGTAAATTTCTTTGAATGCTTTTATTGATTCATAAGAATAAATTTCACGAAAAGAAATAATACAATTATCAGTTTGACTGTCTATAATATATCCTAAAAATTCTTTTACAGTTTTTTCATTTAATTTATTATAAAGTGCAAAAAAATATTCTAAAATAAAATTTATTTTTGTTTTTTCATCTCCATTTGAAAATAGAATTAAAATAATTCCAATGGACTTAATATTTGCATATAAATTATCTGATCTTTTTCTCAAATTTTCGAAAAAATTTGTTTGAGGAAGTTTATAATACAAATTACTCCCAATAATCTTTGAAATGAAATTTGAAAACAAAAAATAATTTATTATCTTATCATCAGTATCTATGCAATTTAAGAATTCATTATAAACGCATTTGGTTTCTATCTCTTTAAGCTTCATATTTCCAATAATTCTTGAAAGGATCTCCTCTTCGGATTCAATTTTATGGCAAGCACATTGGTTTCCCATTTTGATTGTTTTAGGTAATTATAAAAAACAGAGAGAAAGTGATTTTTTATTGGCTTTTAAAAATTTTTAGATTTTTATTATTATGTTATACATATTTGATAGTTTTTATATTTAATTATATTTCTCCAAAAAAATTTTTTAAATAAAATTTTTGACTTCATTATAAAATATATTTGAAATTGATAAAATTTAAATATTATAATAAATAATTGATTTTGGAATCTCTAATTTCATTCTATGGTCGAAGAATATTAAATGTAAATTCTATTCTTTAAGAAGATCATATATCAATTCTAAAACATTTGTTAATATATAGAAGAAATAAAAAAAAATTTTTACATTTTGCATATTAAAAAAAACTTGTTTAATGTTTTTAAGATTTTTTGAATTATTTTCATTTTATGAGTAAAGAATAACTATAAAATTATCTTTTAAAATCCATAAATTTCTTTATTATTTTGAGTTTGATTTCAATTATTCTTTATTTAAAATCTAAAATTTATTGTTTTCAAATATAAAGAAATATTCATAGTAATTCAATCTAATTTAAAATCAATAAAATAATTTAATGTTTTCATTAAAATATTTAAAATAAAATTTTCTAAATAATTATTTTCAATGAGTGCATATGAATATTTAAGTGATAAGTTTTTTAAAGCATATGATTACATTTCTTGGGATCTTCGTAATATTAGTTTTATCTCAAAACTATCCCTACCTTTTCATTTATTATTGCGTAGGGAAAGAGGAACTGAATTTCCTTATTATTTCCCTTCGGAAGGAAAATTCGTTAGAGACAAATTAGAACAAGCAACTGAACTCTTCGATCAATTCGTTCATTTACATGAATCAGAAAGAAATAGAGCAGATTTTGAACAAACATTTGTTAGCAGATTCAAATACGTTTTGAAAAATTTTCATTATTATTCAAATGACACTATGTCTAATTTGTATTTTGGAGAAAAATTACCGATAAGAGATTATCAGAGAATCAAAAGTAATTATAATAAGCTCTTTGTTTCATGGTTTGCATATAATTGTCTTTCAGGAGTCTTTTTAGTTGCTTTAAATAATCACCTTTTTAAATGCAGAAAAACTAGTATTCCAATCGTCCTTGCTGCAACTTTGACTTCAATGGCTACTTTAGGTATTAATTATGAATTATCATATCAACTCATGGAGAAAATGCTTAATTTACAAATAAGGAGATTAGGTTATGAGCATTTAATTCAAAATAAAGGAAGCAGATATCCAAGAAATGTTGATTTCTTTGCTTACTAAAGTTATTTAAAATTATACTGCTTAAAATAAAATAGAACATAGAATCCTATAAATTGTTATTTTCTTTTAAAAACGATTATAAATCCTGGAATGTATATTTGTGAAATAATGATTAATCTAAGTCTTATAAAAAACTTTAGAAAATTAAATTTTCAGAGTGCAGAATGATTAAATTAAATTATCAAAAATAATTTAATTTAAATAGATTAAATTTTAAAAACTTTTTATTGAGGATATATCTTGAGAAAAGATAGATTTTTTAATTTTCTATAAAATTTATCTAATTTTGATTTATTTTATCTAAACATCTTTTGGAAAATTTATAGATATTATTAAGAATTAAATGGTTTTAATAATTTATTTAAAAAGGGATGTTTAGCTTAGAATAGAATTAATTTTTAAAATAATAAAATATTTTAATTTACATTTCTTAATCTTTTAGAAATTTGAAAAAGATTATTTGAAATAATAAAATATTTTTTTCTATATTAAAATACGTAATTCTTATAATTCTCCATTCAACTACTATCACAAAGGACGATTTGGAATTTAAATATAAGAGAAATATTTTTTAATATATAAAACTCCCAATATTAAAAAATTAGATGAGAATTCTTTATGGATTTTATATTTATAAAGATTTTGAAAATTAAAAAAAAATTAATAATCATATTCATCCCTTTCGTCATTCAAACGATTTTCTAATTCATAATCATCATCAGATTCCCCTATTCCTAATCCTCCATAAAAATCATGTTGCTTGTAAAAATCAAGGAACTCATAATATTCTTCCATTTTTTCTCTATATTCAATAAATTTCCCCATATCAAAATTATTCAAATACTGTTTTACTCTTTGCTCATTTTTCTTTAATAGTTTAGGAACAACATGAATAAATTTTTTAGTATAGTCATTAAAATTACTAAAAGTTGAAGAAATATTTAATTTATTCAAAAATATTTCTTTAAATTCTATATCTGAAACATTGAAGTTCTTATTTTTTTCTATAAGTTTACTTTGTGTTTGATTTAACAAATCATTTTTATTAAGCATATTGGTGGTATTTTTATCTTCATTATTATCATAATAAAAATAAGATTTTTTAAAGTAAAACTTTCTCGGATAACAAAAAGGTAAATTAAATCCATCCAAACATGTATAATTAAAATCTGAAGTTTTTCTAAAGTAATTTTCAATTTTCTCATCAAGAAATCTGTAATCTTCCTTAAACCCATGAATAATGGTGAAATTTTTCTTCTTATTTTTTTCCAAATTATCATAAAACATTGGCCAATAAACAGTATTTGTATTTCTATTGATGTTGAAAATAACTCCATTATTTGAGAATTGCTTATCTCCAAACAATTTAGGAAAACCTAATTTTACTGGATTTTCTAACGAGAAATTAATGGTGCTTTCAAAAAAATTCAAAGAATTATTTCCATATGCAACATTATTTAAATAATTTGAATTCCCGCAAAATTTCGAACGGAGAGGAATCAACAAATTTTGTAAATTCGCACCACATATTGAAGAGAAGAAAAAATTATATACTGGATCTTCTGAATTAAACGATTCATACGAATAATTGAAACTCTCTTTAATTATTTTAGGATTCATTCCTCTTAAAACAGGATGAAATAGAATATTTCTTCTATTGGACTGTAGATCTGTAAAATACCAAAGGTAATTAATTAGCTTTTCAAAATCCTCTATAAAATTATCATTATCATTTTTTAAATCAATATTATTCTGAATGTTCGATTTAGGATTAAAATCCAAAACCGAATTCAAATCTATTTTATAATCTCGCACTTTATTTTCATTATCATTTAATTCACATTTTTTCAGAAAAGACGAATGAATATCAGAACCAAATATAACTTTTGTAATTTTAGGCGTTTCATCATCGTAGCTTTCAATAAGCCTATTGCAAAGACCTCCCCAAAAGGAATTAAAATCACAGTTTATATTCATCAATTCAAGTCTATCACAATCTTCTAAAAATTTACGAAAATTATCCTCGAATTTTTCCAAATATGAATGAGAAAAATTATCATTTTCAAAAAACTCAAAACCTTTTAAATATGAGCTTCTGCAATTTATATCTACATCAAGCATTTTAATATCATTAAAAGAATTTTTAGAAAATTTTGCCTGGGAATAATCATTCCAATTTTTAATAGTTTTCTTAAAATTCAGATAGTCGTAAAATTGTTGGTCTGGCATCTTTAATATCTCTTCTAAATTAGAAATTTTTTGCTTTTGTTTTTGCTTTTGCATTTGTCTTTTCTTATTTTCACTATTTTCTTTTTCTTTAATTTTTGGGATTGAATAGTTGTAATAATGATCATCAATATTTATATGACTGTTGAAGTCGAGGCCAAAATTTTTATTATTTTTCATGTTTTGTTTTGAATTTATATTGTAATATTCGTCATCTTCATCATAATCTTGGTTTTTATCAAAGTCTAATTTTTCTTTGTTTTCTTCTTCTTCTATTTTGAAATAATAAACAAAAAATTATTAAATTATTAGTGTTTTTTTCCTGATTTTTATGTTTAGTTATTCATACCTAATCCTAATTCATTGTTTATTTCTTCTAAAATATCTAAGAAATTATTTTTGTTTTTATTATAGAGATTATAGTATTTTGAAATCTTAGTATTTGGCCTTAAAATCGAATTTATTTTTATCTCAAATTTAATATAAATAAAAGCTCAATTTATTTTAAAAAATAATAACATCTAAAATTTATTAAATATAAAAATGTTTAAAAAATTACATGAAAGAGAGAATATCTTCTTCTACTTCATTTAGCTTTTCTTCATCAATATTTTCATTTTGAATATAATAAGGCCGAATATTTTCAGAGAAATCATATATTAAATTTCTGGGATAATCATAATCATTATAAATTAAATTTTGATTTAGATTGAATCTGTCTTCCAATTTTAAAACTTCATCCTTTTTTATTTTTATTTTTATATTTAGATTATAAAATTTATATCCTATGATAAAGAGTAATTATATTTACATTTAAATTCCAAAAATGAGTAGAAATGTAATTACTAAAATTTCCGAAATTAAGAAGAATAATTTCTTTCATTGATATAATATTTTTATTAATAAATATTAAATTAATTAAATTATCTAAATTCAAAATTGATATTATTTTTTCTTTTTATTTGCATTAATCGTAAACTTTTTGGTTTTACTAATGTTTGGTTTTGAGCTCGCCTTTTTCTGATGATTGTTTATTGTATTCTTAAAATAAATAATTAAAATTTTTATTTTTATTTATTAATTAACATTTATGAAGTTCTCAAAAAGCAAATTTTATACTTCTAAAATAAAATGACTTTTTAAGTCTGCTTTTTCTATGCATAAACTAAATCCTTGCATGTTATTTTTTTCTGATCTGGATATTTTATAGTCAAGCATCATTTCTTTAAATAGATTGAAATCTGTAAAAGAAAGTAACATTTCGTATAATTGTTCATCAATTTGATCAGTTCTGGTTTTTAGTAATTTAAAAAAATCCTCTACTTTGTATTGAGGAAGTCTTTTAGCAAGATTCTAGAAATAAAATTTTAAGTTTTTTATAATATGAGGTTATTTTTTATTTAAAATCTATTCTCTTATTTTAATGAGCTGATTAATCACTCTATTTTAATTAAATTATCATACATTTTCGATATATGATTCTATTGTTTTTGTATAATCTTTAAAAATACTCATATAGGATAATTTATTTTCTTCTTGTTCTTCAAATTCTTGATAATATTTATTCATAAAATTTTCTTTCAATGTCTCAAAATTATCTTCAATAACAATTTCTTGTAATTTTTCAATAAAAGCATCAAATTTATAATCATCAGTTTGAATTCCGACTATAAATTTAATCAATAATATAAATTTTGATAATCTTTTACTTATGCTTTCAACAAACTCATCTTGGTCTTCATCCTCTATATCATCAACATTATCAAATTTTCCTTCATATTGGATATCTTCTTCTATTTCGCATTCATCCTCATCATAATTACCGAAATTAGAAAGCTTTTTATCCATAATTTTATTAAATTTTGTAAAAAAATATTTAAATTTTAATAAATTCTTTTAAATACAAAATTTGAACTTGGAATTGAAATTCGAAAAAATTTTGATTTTTTATTTATTTAAAAAACCTAATTTTATATTAAATTGAAATCTATTTTTCTTAATATTTTTGGGGATTGGGGATTGGGGATTGGGGATTGGGGATTGGGGATTGGGCCCAATCCCCAATCCCCAATCCCCAATCCCCAATCCCCAATCCCCAATCCCCAATATTTTTAATATTCAAAAAATCTCAGATTGAGAGTTTCCAATCCATTACTATAAATCTAAATAAAGAATAATTTTTCCAATTTTGAAAATTTATTTTAAACGCAATATTATTTAAAATATTAAAAGATTTCCATTACAATGATTGAATGAATTTATTTAAAAT
>Ga0194116_10003170_pt1 | contig 20114 bp, 17 predicted proteins | sample TA2MahsurfametaG_4_FD_148617 | JGI IMG/M metagenome (GOLD analysis project Ga0194116, IMG submission 148617) | Freshwater microbial communities from Lake Tanganyika, Tanzania - TA2015008 Mahale S9 surface | ecosystem: Environmental > Aquatic > Freshwater > Lake | place: Tanzania: Lake...
ACCGCACCGCGTGGTCCGGGTGGTGTACCGCGAAACCGTGACGCTGCGTGACGCGCAAGGCCGCACCTGCGAGGTGGAGCAACCGCGCGTCGAGTACATCCTCGCTCCGGCCAAGGCCGATTGATGCTTCCCAAGACAGATGATGGTTGCCGCCTCGCTTTCCCCGATCCGAACATGAATCCGATCCGACTTTCCCTTATCGGTCTCGCGGTCTGCTCGTCCGTTTTCGCAATCGAAGCACCCGAGGACAAGGCGCCGCCGCCGCCCGAAGCGATCGCCGCGGAGCGCAATGCCCGACCCAGCCAGTCACCGCCGTCACCGGATGCCCGGGTGCTGCGTCCCCCTGCCGGTTCCGCTGCGTTCCTCGGGGTGTATTCCGAAAAAGTACCTGATCTTCTCGCGGAGCATCTGGGAATCGCCGCAGGCGGCGGGGTGGTGATCCGCTCGCTCGCGCCGGAAGGGCCGGCGGCCAAGGCCGGACTCGCGGTGAACGACCTCATCACCCGGGTCTCGGGAAATGCCGTGGCCTCGCCGGAGGATCTCACCCGCGAGATTTCAAAACGCCAGCCCGGTGATGTCGTGAAGCTCGATGTGATCCGCAAAGGGAAGCCGTCACCGTTGGAGGTCACCCTTGCAGCGAGGCCGGGCGTTCGCTCGAAGAACACGCCCGCGCCGGAGGATCGTGCCGCCGACCTGTTGGGCGAGGATTGGTCGGGCCGACTGCGCGACACGATCGAACGGCAACTGGGCGAATTCGGCCTGAGGCCCGATTCGCGCGACGGCATCGCGCCGGGACACGAACTGCGCGACGTCATCGATCGCATGCGCGAACGCATGGAGAAACTCATGGGGCCATTGTCGACGCCGGACATCGTGCCCGACGCGCCCCACTGGCAGGGCGAGGTGGAATCCACCGCGTGCATCCGCATGCTCGATGCCCAAGGCAGCGTCGAAATCCGCAGCGTCGCCGGATCCAAGGAGGTGGTCGTGCGCGATCCGAACAACCGCGTCGTCTGGAGCGGTCCGTGGGAAAGCGAGCAGGACAAGGCCGCGGCACCTGCGGACGTGCGTGCCCGCATCGAGCGTCTGCCCTACAAACTCGACCTCAACGGCGGCGGGTTCAGGATGCGCTTCGGCACACCGGAAAAAGAGTGAACGTGCGCGGAGACCCGCGTCAACCCGGCGGCTGGTGGCGCGCCGCCTCGTCGAACCTGCTCCTCCAGAATTCCAAGCGCTCGCGGATGCGTTGTTCCAATCCTTGATCGCCGGGATGGTAGTACACGCGGCCTTCGGGAAGATAGGCCTGCGGCACGTGCGCGCCTTCGTGATCATGCGGGTAGAGATCATCCGTGGCGGCGGATTCGCCGGATGCCGCGGCGAGCTTCTTGCGCGTGGGCGTGCGCAGGTGCGCGGGCACCGCCAGCGTGCGACCCTCGGTCACATCGTGCATCGCCCGTCCGAGCGCGGCGTAGGCGGTGTTGGATTTCGGCGCGGTGGCCAAATACACGGTCGCATGGGCAAGGGGAATGCGCCCCTCGGGCATGCCGACGAATTCCAGCGCGCGATGGGCGTCGAGTGCGACACGCAGCGCCGAGGAATCCGCCAACCCGATGTCTTCGGATGCCGCGATCACCAGCCGCCGCGCGATGAATCGAGGATCTTCACCAACATGCAGCATCTTCGCCAGCCAGTAGAGCGCGGCGTCGGGATCCGATCCGCGGATCGATTTGATGAAGGCCGAGGCCGTGTCGTAGTGCGCGTCGCCATCCGCGTCATGCACGACCGCCTTGCGCTGGATCGATTCCGCCGCCACATCGAGCGTGATGTGCACGATGCCGTCGTCCGCGGCGGGAGTTGTGAGCGCCGCGAGTTCGAGCGCGGCCAGCGCCTTGCGCACGTCGCCGTCGGACTTCACCGCCAGATGCCGCAGTGCCTCGTCCTCGGCGCGCACCAGCGAGGCGCCGAGTCCGCGTTCGGCGTCGCCGAGCGCGCGCGCCAGCACGGCGATGACGTCTTCGACGGGCACCGGTTCGAGCTGGAACACCTGTGAGCGGGAGACCAGCGGCGGGTTGACGTGGAAGTACGGGTTGTGCGTGGTGGCACCGATGAACCGCACCACGCCGCGTTCGACATGGGGCAGCAGGACGTCCTGCTGCGCCTTGTTGAAGCGGTGGATCTCGTCAATAAACAAAACCGTTGATTCGCCGCGCAGGTCGCGCAGCAGGCGGGCTTGGTCGATGCGCGCGCGGATCTCGGCGACGTTCGATTCGACTCCGTTGAGTGATTCAAAGCGCGAGCCGGTGGTGCGTGCAATCACGCCCGCAAGCGTGGTCTTGCCGGTGCCCGGCGGTCCGTAGAGCAGGATCGAGGTGAAGCGGTCGCCTTCGATGGCGCGCCGCAGCAGTTTTCCCGGCGTGAGCAGGTGCGCTTGGCCGGCAACTTCATCCAGCGTGCGCGGCCGCATCCGCTCGGCCAGCGGCGCGCTCGCGGGCGCACCCCGGGGGCCTCCCGCCGGAAGCGTGAAGAGATCGGCCATCGGCCTGATGCTGGCACCGGATGTCGCTGCGGGCGAGCGTGGATGTCGTCCGCACCACCCTTGGATCCGGGCATGAAAAAACCGCTGTGCCGTGAATGGCGCAGTGAGCCACGTTCCGTGAACTCAATAAGTGGGATCTTCCTCGGCTGTTTTGTCTTCCCGTGACGGGCGTGACATCGGGCGTTGGATGAGGATCCCGGTTCGTTTATATCGGGTCGGGCCAGCTACCAATGAACTCGGACACAGCAGTCGTGATGATCTTAACGTCATTCCCTCCAACGGCAATCGAAATCCGGAGCCGACAACCGGTTTCCGGCACCCCCCGCCTGCATCATGCGTGACTGGATTCCAGCCCGACGTCCGGCACTGGTGCTCGCACCGATGCAGGACGTCACCGACCTGGCGTTCATGCGGGTGATCGCCCGCCGCGGCGCGCCCGACTGGTTCGTCACCGAATACTTCCGCGTGCATCCTGGCTCTGCCCTGCGGCGCGACATCCTGCGCTCGATCACTGAAAACCAAACCGGCCGACCCGTGGTCGCGCAACTGATCGGCGGCGAACTGGCGGAGCTGACGCGCACCGCGCGCGCGCTGTCCGCCCATCCGGTGGCCGGCATCGACTTGAACCTCGGATGCCCCGCGCCGGTCGTCTGCCGCAAGCACGCGGGAGGCGGTCTGCTGCGCGATCCGGACGCGATCGACCACTTGCTGGGCGGCTTGCGCGACGCGATCGACGGAACTTTCACGGTCAAGACCCGGGTCGGCCACGGCGACAAACGCGAATTCGCCCGACTGCTCGACGTGTTTCGCCGACACGCGATCGACGGGCTCACGGTGCATGCGCGCACCGTGGCCGACGGCTACCGGACGCCGGTGCACGACGACTGCGTGCGTCTTGCGGTCGAGGCGATGCCCTGCCCGGTGGTGGCCAATGGCAACGGGGTCGACGTCCGCACGGCCCGCTCGTTGCTCGCCCGCACGGGTGCGGCCGGGCTGATGATCGGCCGCGGGGCGATCCGCAACCCGTGGATCTTCGCGCAGATCGCAGCGGAGCACGACGGGTCGTCCGCTCCCGAGCCGACCCACCGCGACCTGCTCGAGCACATCGGCGAACTCTACGACGAGGTGGCCCGCGAGACTCCGCGTTTTGTCGAGCGATCCCATGTCCAGCGCATGAAGCGCACGCTGGTTTATCTCGCCCACGGCCTGGCCGGTGGTGCGTTCGAGCACCAGATCCGCCGCGCCGAGCGGGCCGCCGACTTCTTCGCCATCTGTCGTCGCCATCTCGACCACCAGACGCCGCTGCCCGCGTTGCCGCCCGCCGATTCGCCGATTTTCCGGGGCTTCGATGCACTCCTCGGTGATCCGCCGCTTCCTGACCGAGCCGAAACAACCACGTTTCCCGGTTTCTAAAAATTTCCATTTCCGGCTTGCCAGTCCGGGGTTGTCTGGTAAATCACCCGCCCCCGCGCAAACGCGCAGGCCCTCCGGCCGACGCATCCGCCGGCTACGCGAACCCCCTTTCATTCCACCCGATCATGGCACGCATCCTCGGCATCGAGATCCCGAACGAGAAGCGCATTGAAGCTTCTTTGCCCTACATGTACGGCATCGGTCGTCCGACCGCGGCGCGCATCCTCGAACATGCGGGGATCGATCCGGACACGCGTACCGGCCAGCTTTCCGAAGACCAGCTCGTGCGCATCGCCCAGGTGATCCAAGCCGAAGGCATCATGGTCGAGGGCGACCTGCGCCGCGACCGCCAGGCCCAGCTCAAGCGCCTCACCTCGATCAATTGCTATCGCGGCATCCGCCACAAGCGTGGCCTGCCGGTGCGCGGCCAACGCACACGCACCAATGCCCGCACCCGCAAGGGCAAGAAGAAGACCGTGGGTGTGAAGAAATAATTCGATCCCAGCGACCCCTCTGCCATGTCTGAAGAAGAGATCCAATCCGCTGCGGCCCCTGCCGCCGCGCCTGCCCCAGCGCCGACACCCGAACCTGCGGCCGAAGCCCAGAAAAAAGAGGTCAAGCGCGACATCTTCGCCGAAATCGCCGGTGGCGAGGAGGAAATCAAAATCCACAAGGCGAAGGGTTCGAAGAACATCCATCGCGGTGTGGTGCATGTCACCGCCACCTTCAACAACACGCTGGTGAGCGTGACGGATGCCAACGGCAATGCCATCGGCTGGTCGAGCTCCGGCAAGATGGGCTTCAAGGGATCACGCAAAAGCACCGCCTACGCCGCACAGGTCGTCTCGCAGGATGCCTGCCGCCAAGCGATGGGCCACGGCCTCAAGGAGGTCGACGTCCGCGTCAAAGGCCCCGGCTCTGGCCGCGAGTCCGCCGTGCGCGCCGTCCAAGGCCTCGGCCTCGAGATCCTCTCGATCCGCGATGTCACGCCCATCCCCCACAACGGCTGTCGGCCGAAGAAGGCCCGCCGCGTCTGATCCGAACCCCTGATTTCCCGACCCACGTCATGGCACGCTACACCGGCCCCACCACCAAGATCAGCCGCCGCTTCGGAGTCCCGCTCTTCGGCAGTTCCAAGGCGCTCGAGCGCCGCAACTTCCCGCCCGGCCAGCACGGCGTGCGCGCAGGGCGCAAGAAGAAGAGCGAATATTCCGTCGCGCTTGGCGAAAAACAGAAGCTGCGCTTCCAGTACGGCATTCTCGAAAAACAATTCCGCGGCTACTACGAGGAAGCCGCGCGCCGCCGCGGCGTCACCGGCGAGATCATGCTGCAGTTGCTCGAGACCCGCCTCGACAACGTGTGCTTCCGCGCCGGATTCGCCAACACCCGACGCGGGGCGCGCCAAATCGTCAATCACGGGCACGTCCTCGTGAATGGCCGCCGCGTCGATGTGCCGAGCTACCAGGTCCGCCCCGGCGATGTCATCAAGGTCGGCGGCAAGCCGTCGTCGCAGCAACTGGTGCTGCGCATGACCGATCTCACGCAGGCGGTGCCCGCCGTCGATTGGCTCACGGTCGACCGCGCGAAGCTCGAGCTCACCGTCAACCGCGTTCCCGAGCGCTCCGACATCGATCCGCTCGTCAACGAGCAGCTCATCGTCGAGCTTTACTCGCGCTGACCTTTCATCCGCTGGTTTGTTTTTTTGTTTTGGCGAGGCGCCCGGACGATCATTCCGGGCGTTTTCGCGTCGGGCCGCGCCAACGGTGCACGGCGATCGGACGCAGCGGCAGGCCTTGCGCGGCAGGGCGTGCTGGTCTAGGACTGCACCCGCACCCGTCATGGCCGCCAACTACACGGAAGCCGACATCCGCTCGCTCGACTGGCGCGAGCACATCCGCATGCGTCCGGGCATGTACATCGGCAAGCTCGGCGACGGGTCGTCGCCCGACGACGGGATCTACATCCTGCTCAAGGAGGCGGTGGACAACGCGATCGACGAGCACGTCATGGGCCACGGCAAGGAGGTGCGCATCGACATCGACGACCACGGCCGCGTCGAGGTGCGCGATTTTGGCCGCGGCATCCCGCTGGGCAAACTCCACGACTGCGCGGCGAAGATCAACACCGGTGCCAAGTACGACAGCGAGGCGTTCAAGAAATCCGTCGGCCTCAACGGTGTGGGCATCAAGGCGGTCAACGCGCTTTCCGGATTCTTCGAGATCCAGTCGTGGCGCGAGGGTCTCACCAAGGCGCTGGAGTTTTCCAAGGGCGAGCTGACGGTGGACATGAAGAACCCGCGGCGCGACGCGGAGCCCGACGGCACGCGCCTGGCCTTCGAGATCGACCGCACGATCTTCCCCGACAAGACGAAGTTCCGCGATGCGACGGTCGCGCGGATGTGCCGGTATTATTCGTATCTCAATCCGGCACTCACGGCGGTCTTCAATGGCACGAAGTTCCGCTCGAAGGACGGGTTGCTCGACCTGCTGCGCGAGGAGATGCGCTCCGAACCGCTCTATCCGCCGATCCATCTGTCCGGCAAGGACATCGAGGTCGCCTTCACCCATTCCGCCGAAAGCGGCGAGGAGTACCACAGTTTCGTCAACGGCCAGAACACGTCGCAGGGCGGCACGCACCTTGCGGCGTTCCGTGAGGCGCTGGTGCAGGTCGTGCGCGGGTTTTTCAAGAAGCAGTACGACCCGGCGGACATCCGCGCCGGCATCGAGGCGGCGGTGAGCGTGCGGATCGTCGAGCCGGTGTTCGAGTCGCAGACCAAGACGAAGCTCGGATCGGCGGCGATGGAGCCGGACGGCGAGTCGTTGCGCACGTTCATCGGGAACTTCCTCAAGACCAACCTCGATAATTACCTGCACAAGCATCCGCAGGCGGCGGAGGCGCTCGGCAAGCGCATCCAAGCGGCCGAGCGCGAGCGCAAGGAACTCAAGGGCGTGCAGAAGATGGCGCGCGAGCGTGCCCGCCAGGCGAAGGTGCACAACCGCAAGCTGCGCGACTGCCGCGTCCGCTTCGATTCGAAGCACAAGCGGCGCGACGAGAGCACGCTCTTCATCACCGAGGGCGACTCGGCCTCGGGATCGATCACCAAGTCGCGCGATGTCGAGACCCAGGCGGTGTTCTCGCTGCGTGGCAAGCCGCTCAACACGTTCGGATTGCCCCGCAAGATCGTTTACGAAAACGAGGAGTTCGCACTGTTGCAGGCGGCGCTCAACATCGAGGACGGCATCGAGGCGCTGCGCTACCGCCGGGTGGTCATCGCCACCGACGCCGACGTCGACGGCATGCACATCCGCCTGCTGCTGCTCACGTTCTTCCTCCAGTTCTTCCCGGAACTCATTCGCGACGGCCATTTGTTCATCCTGCAGACGCCGCTGTTCCGCGTGCGCAGCCGCAAGGAAACGATCTACTGCTACGACGAGGACGAGAAACGCGCGGCGCTCGAAAAACTCGGCAAAAACGCCGAGATCACCCGCTTCAAGGGACTCGGCGAGATTTCCCCGGACGAGTTCGGCTTCATGATCGGCCCGGACATGCGGCTCGATCCGGTGGTGTACCAGGAGGGAGGGGGAGTACGCGAACTCCTCGCGTTCTACATGGGCAAGAACACGCCCGAACGACAAGACTACATCATCGGCAACCTGCGCGAAGATGTCGACAAACAGGTCGCCTGAGCCACTCGCCGCCATGCTCGCCAAGCGCATCATCCCCTGCCTCGACGTGACCGGCGGACGCGTCGTCAAAGGCGTCAACTTCGTCGACCTCGTCGACGCCGGCGATCCGGTCGAGGCGGCGATGGCCTACAACGCGCAGCAGGCCGACGAACTGGTGTTCCTCGACATCACCGCGTCGTCGGACAACCGCGCGACGATGGCGGACGTCGTGCGGCGCACCGCGGCGCATTGCTTCATTCCGCTGACCGTGGGCGGCGGCATCCGCACGGTGGACGACATGCGCGCGATGTTGCTCGCCGGTGCTGACAAGACGGCCGTCAACACCGCGGCGGTGGCGCGGCCGGACTTGGTCGACGAAGGAGCCAAGACCTTCGGCAGCCAGTGCGTGGTGGTCGCCATCGACGCGCGGCGCACGGCCGCGGACCGATGGGAGGTGCACACGCACGGCGGTCGCACGCCGACAGGCATCGATGCGGTCGATTGGGCGCGCGAGGTGTGGAACCGTGGCGCGGGCGAGATCTTGCTCACCAGCATGGACGCCGACGGCACGCAGTCGGGCTATGACATCGCGCTGACCGCCGCCGTTTCCTCGGCCGTGGGCATTCCGGTGATCGCCAGCGGCGGTGCGGGCAATCTGGATCACATGGTCGAGGTGCTCGACCGCGGCAAGGCCGACGCCGTGTTGGCGGCGAGCATCTTCCACTTCGGCACGCACACGGTGGGCGAGGCCAAAGCGCACTTCGCACGCATGGGCATCCCGGTGCGACCGGTGATGTCGGCCTGAGGGCGGGATGGTACATTAGAGCATTTTGCTCAAATCTGTGGCCGGTGGTTGGATGTGAGTGTGGGACATTTGCGGATCACGTTGCAGCCCTTGAGGTCGAAGTGTTTCGCGGCGGCGAGCAAGTGACGGTCGTTCGAATGGATTTCACGGAATCCGTATTCCTTGGCGCAGACCAGATGAAGTGCGTCGGAGGCGCGCAGGAAGAACTTCGGCGAAAGCATGGCGATCTGATCCGACGCCTTTTCGATCAGCGCCCGGCTGGATTCGAACCAGGTCCAGATCGCCGAGTCGTTGTCCTTGCGAAATTGCGACACGAGTGACTGGTAGGTCGGTCGATCCACTTGGCGTTCGCGCCACTTGCGGTGGAACGCGGCGGAAAGCTCCAGCCTGCCGAGCGAGAGAGAGCCCACGCCGGTCTGCCGGTCGATCAGGGCGCGGACCTCCGCACTGCCCGGTTCGTCCACGTAATACTTCAGCAGATAGGCGGTGTCGCAATAGATCACAGGTCGCGGAGAGCGGAGATTTCGTGAACGTCTTGCGTGCTGTCCCTGGCGCTCTTCAATTTACCCGACAGCAGCGCCTTGCGGTAGGCGGTCAGCCACTTCCGCCGTTTCCCGAGCGGCACGCCGGATTCCGCCGCCGCCGGCAGCGGTGTGATGCAGGCCGCGGGTTTGCCATGCGAGGTGACAATGACCTCCGTGTCGCCCGCCGCGAGACGCACGTAATGACCGGTGCGCGCGTGAAGCTCGCGGATGGAAATTTCAATCGAACTCATGGCCAACTGTGACACGCGTGTCACGTTGGGTCAAGCCGCCGCAACATGCCGCAGTGCGTCCGCCGGGTGGCCGCGGCGGGGGCGGCGACCGGTGAAGCCAGTCGAAACGTCCTTCTCACGCCGCCGCCGATCCCGCTTGCATTCCGCCGCGTGATCCCGGCGAATGGTGGTCGATCCTCAAACGGATCTTCCGCCGTGCTCGAACTCAAGGACGTCCAGTACCGGATCCGCAGGGATCGCGACGAGATCGCGCTGCTCGACGGCGTGTCGCTGCGGGTGCCCAAGGGGCACTTCATGGCGGTGGTGGGTCCCTCGGGATGCGGCAAGACCACGCTGCTCAAGACGATCGCGGGCATCATCCCGGAATCCGGCGGCACCTTGCTCTGGGACGGGCGCAACCTGGCGGAGGAGGGGGATTTCGAACCGTCGGAGATCGGCTACGTGCCGCAATTCTCGATCGCCTGCGATCCGCTCACCGTGGACGAATCGGTCGAGGCCGCGGCGCGGTTGCGTGTGCGGCTGCGCGGCGCCGACGAGCTGGACCGCCGCGTCGAGCGCGTGCTCGGCGAGACCGGGCTGGCGGCGATCGCGGACCGACGGGTGAAGGTGCTTTCGGGCGGACAGAAACGCCGACTCGGTCTGGCGATGGAGCTGGTCTCGGATCCGAAGCTGTTGTTGTGCGACGAGGTGACCTCCGGGCTCGATCCGCGCTCCGAGCGGGAAATCGTCCAGTTGCTCCACGAGTTGTCGCGCCGCTCCGGGCGCATCGTGATTTCCGTCACGCACTCGCTCGCCCATCTCGAACTCTACGATTCGGTGCTCGTGCTTCACGAGGGGCGCGTCGCGTATCACGGACCGCCGGGACAAATGGTGCATTATTTTTCCGCCAAGGACGCCGAGGAAGTGTATCCGCGGCTCGCCTTGCAGGATGGCGTGCGCTGGCAGGCTTCGTGGTCGAAGCACCGCGAGTCGTACGAGGAGATGATGGAACTCGCGCGCGAAGCGCGACGCGCGGATGCGCAATCCGCGGCGGGCATGACGGATGGCGAGGCGCTCGCCGCCGGGATCGATGGCACGGCATTGCGCCCGCCCGGATTCCTGAACCAGTCATTCACGCTGTTGTCGCGGCGCTGGCGCTTGTTCTTTCGCGACCGCACGCAGGTGCTCCTGCAACTCGCGATCCTGCTGTGCTTTCCGGTGCTCGTCACCCTGTTCGGTGAAAAGGCATCGGAGCCGATCCGCCGGTACTCCGACGTGCGCCAGAGCGATGTGTTCGCCGACATCCGCGAACAGCAAGGTGTGCGCGCGGACCAGGCACGGGTCGGCTCGGCGGTGTCGGGCATCATCATGTTCCAAGTGGTGCTGCTCGCGCTGATGGGATCGAACAACTCGGCGCGTGAAATCGCCGGCGAACGCCAGATCCACGAGAAGGAGAAATTCGGCGGCGTCCGTCCGTCGGCCTACCTCGCGTCGAAGGCGGCGTTTCTTTCGGTATTGGTCGTCGCGCAGTCGCTGTGGATGGCGTTCTTCGTCGATTTCTTCGGTCCGTTCCGCGGTGACTTCGCCGGACATCTGGTGTTCCTGCTGCTGGTGAACGCGGCGATGACCTCAACCTGCCTCGCGATTTCCTCGTGGATGCGCACCGCCGAGCAGGCATCGCTGATGTCGATCTACCTCGTCGGCTTCCAACTGCCGCTCTCCGGCGCGGTGCTCGCGCTGCCGGAAAAGGTCGAGGCCTTCACCCGCCCGTTCATCTCGGCATACTGGGCGTGGTCGGGTTCGGTCGAGGCGCTGCAAACCCAGGTGCGCGACGCGGTGCGCTCGGTAATCGATACCTCGCTGTCCGCATCACCGGCCTGCCATCGCATGCTCGCCGCCCACATCGTGGTCGCGCTCGTCCTCGCATGGATCGGCGCGTCCCGGCCGCAATGGGACTGATTCAACGCTCCGCGGATGGGGAGTAAACGCTGAAACACTGAAAAGCTGAAATGCTGAAAGTCCTGAGAGGGACGATTTCAAGGCGCTTCTCTTCCTCTTCCCTGATCACCAATAACCAATCACCCATATCTCCTCCCCCTCTTCAACTTGAAACTGAACACTGAGCGCTTGAAATCTCTGCGCTGATTTGACTAATGGAAAAATCCGCCAAGCACCAAGCGCCCAGATCGCATCATCTCTTACCAATCAGTGTTCTCTGTGTAATCAGTGGTTTCATCGCGCGTTCAGCATCCATGGCCCGATTCTCATCACTAGGTGGATCGGTCAACCTGCCTCAGCGGATGCGCCGCAGCACGTCCTCCGGTGTCGCGCCCGACTCGCGCAGAGCCCGTAGCGACAGTGCGTCGTGACGTTTCGCCAACCGGTTGCCGTGGTCGTCGCAAACCAACCGATGATGCAGCCAGACCGGCGGCTCGCATCCGAGCAAGGCCTGCAACAGCCGATGAATGTGCGTGGCACCGAGCAGGTCCTCGCCGCGCGTGACGTGGGTGATGCTTTGGAACGCGTCGTCGACCACCACCGCGAGGTGATAGGCGACACCAACGTCCTTGCGCGCGAGCACGACGTCGCCTGAGCGCAGCGGATCGACCTCGATCGTGCCGAAGCGCAGGTCGGTGAATTGCAGCGGACCGGTGATCGCCGCTGCCGCGCGGACGTCGAGCCGCCACGCGTGGGCGACACCCGAGGCGATCTTGTCGGCGCGCTCGGCGGTCGGCAGCCTCCTGCATGTGCCGGGGTAGGGCGGACCTTCATCGCCGTGCGGCGCGGCAGGCATGCGTTCGGTTTCCCTGCGGATCTCACCGCGGGTGCAGAAGCACGGATAGAGCACGCCCAGCGTGTGCAGCGCATCGAGCGCCGCCTGATAAGCCGCGCCGCGCATCGACTGACGCAGCGGCTCGCCATGCCACTGCAGGCCGAGCCAGCGCAGGTCTTCCTCGATGCCGATAAACCACTCCGGACGGACGCGGCTGGCATCGATGTCTTCGAAGCGGAGGAGGAAGGCACCGCCGGGCACGGATGCCGCAAGGTCACGCGCGACCACCGCTGCCAAGGCGTGTCCCAGATGCAACCGGCCCGTCGGGCTCGGCGCGAACCGCGTGCGGATGCTCACGGGAAGGTTGTCGCAGCACGGGCGGCCCGATGGAAGCCGGATCGAAAATCAGGGTGTTTTGAGCGCACTCCACGCATGAACATGAAGCGCTTGAAGTTGCTACATGACAACCCCTCCCAAGCAACCTGCCCGGCTGATTTGCGTCCGGGTGACGGGAATTGCGATGAATGTCGTCGGTGCTGCAGGGATACAGGGATTGCCATCCAGCCCCCGTCGGCCTTATCGATGAACCGTCGCCGGACACGGCACACCATCTGCCGATCGCATGAACCCGTTCCGCGAAGACCTTGTCACCCGCTCCAGTGCGGAGCCTTGCACGCTGGTGATCTTCGGCGCCACCGGTGATCTCACCCACCGCAAGCTCATCCCGGCGCTTTATCACCTTGCGGCCGATGGTGACCTGCCCGTCGGCGTGCGCATCATCGGCTTTGCCCGTCGCGCGAAAAGCGACGATCAATTCCGCGAGGGGCTTGCGGAAGTGAACCGCGCGGTCTCGCGCACGCCTCATGACGAGCGCCTATGGGACGGCTTCATCCGGTCGGTGACTTACCATTGTTCGGAATTCACCGACGCCGACGGCTACGCGCGGCTCGCCCGGAGCATCGAGGCGATCGAGGCCGCGCGCGGCGGCAAGGGCAACCGGTTGTTCTACATCGCATCGGCGCCGGAGTTCTTCGACGAGATCCTCAACCAACTCAGGAAGACCGGGCTCAACCGCGCCGCCGAGGGCTGCTGGTCGCGCGTGATCGTCGAAAAACCCTTCGGCACCGATTTCGCCACCGCGCGGCACCTCAATCGCGTGGTCAATGCCACGTTCCGCGAGCGCGACACCTACCGCATCGACCATTACCTCGGCAAGGAAACCGCGCAGAACCTGATGGTGCTGCGCTTCGCCAACGCGATCTTCGAGCCACTCTGGAACAGCCGCCACATCAGCCATGTCCAGATCACCTGCGCCGAAACCCTCGGCATGGAGGGCGGACGCGGAGCCTATTATGACAGTGCCGGCGCGCTGCGCGACATGGTGCAGAACCACCTGCTGCAATTGCTCAGCCTGGTGGCGATGGAGCCGCCCACCGACCTCGGTGCCGACGGCATCCGCGACGAGAAAGTGAAGGTGATCCGGTCGCTGAGGCGTTGGGACACACCGGAGAAAGTCGCCGCCAATGTCGTGCGCGCGCAGTACACCGCCGGACACGTCGACGGCCGTCCGGTGCCGGGATACCGCGGCGAGGACCGTGTCGATCCGCAGTCGCGCACCGAGGCCTACGTCGCGTTGCGCGTCCTCATCGATACCTGGCGCTGGAGCGGCGTGCCGTTCTACATCCGCATGGGCAAGCGCCTGCCCAAGAAGTCCACCGAGATCTCGATCCACTTCAAGGAGGCACCCTGCGTGCTCTTCAACACGCCGGCCTGCGGCGGACTGCCCGGCGGCAACGTGCTGGCCATCCGCATCCAGCCCGACGAGGGCATCTCGCTGCGCATGGTGTCGAAAATCCCCGGTGCCAGCCTGCGGCTCGAACCGGTGAAAATGGATTTCCACTACGCGACGAGTTTCGGCCACGCCAGCCCGGAGGCCTACGAGCGCCTGCTGCTCGACGCGATCGCCGGCGACGCCACGCTCTTCGCGCGCCGCGACGAAGTCGAGGAGGCGTGGAAATTCATCGACCCGATCCAGACCATCTGGCACGCCGGCGACGGCGCTCCGCCGATCGCCGAATACACCGCCGGCACCTGGGGGCCGCGCGAGGCCGACGCCCTGCTCCATGCCGACGGCCACTCGTGGCGGCGGCTGTGAGTGGCGTCTTGGTTTTAAATCGATTTCATTCCATTGGTGGAATGACTTCCTGATCTGGGGGGATCCCGGCACTCGGGAAATCGGCGGTTTTTTCCACAAGTTTCTTGTCCGGCGAAGCTGGATTTCCGACCCTTTTCCCACCCCATGAGCGAGCACTCCGAAGCGTCTCCCAAAGCCGAAACCCAGGTGGCCACCGGTCAGGAATACGGTGCCGCCCAGATCGACAAACTCGAGGGCCTCGACGCCGTGCGCAAACGGCCGGGCATGTACATCGGCGACCCCGACGAGCGCGGCCTGCACCACTGCGTGTTCGAGGTGCTCGACAACTCGATCGACGAGCACCTCGCGGGCCATTGCAGCCGGATCCGCGTCTCGATCCACGTCGACGGCTCGGTCTCGGTGGCCGACAACGGGCGCGGCATCCCGGTGGACGTGCACCCGAAGTTCGGCATGCCGGCCGTCGAGTTGGTGCTCACCAACCTGCACGCCGGAGGCAAGTTCGGCCAGGGTGCCTACAAGTATTCCGGCGGACTCCATGGCGTCGGCGCGAAATGCGTCAACGCGCTCTCCGATTGGTTCCGCGCCGACATCATGCGCGACGGCAAGGTGCACCGCATCGGCTTTGTCCGCGGCAAGACCACCGAGCCGCTGCACGTCGTCGGCGAGTGCGCGACGGGCAAGACCGGCACGACGATCACGTTCTTTCCCGACGCGACGATCTTCGTCGACACGATCGAGTTCAAGTTCGACCGGCTCGCCACGCGCTTGCGCGAGCTGGCCTTCCTCAACCCGGGTCTCACCATCGACCTCGAGGACGAACGCCCCGAGTCGGCGCGCAAGACGACCTTCTTTTATGCCAAGGGCATCGAGGAATTCGTGCGCCAGCTCGGTGAGAACAAGACGGTGATCCACGACGAGCCGGTCGTGCTCTCGGGCAAACGCCAGGTCGAGCTGGACTACGACGGCAAGCAGACCACCGACGATGTCTTCACCGACGTCGTGTTCCAGTACAACGACTCGTACAACGACCAGATCCTCTGCTTCGCCAACTCGATCCCCAACGGCGACGGCGGTACGCACCTCACCGGATTCCGCACCGCGCTCACCCGCGGCATCAACCAGTACGCCAAGGCCAACAAGATCCTCAAGGACAAGGACCCCGCGCTCTCCGGCGACGACGTGCGCGAAGGCCTCGTCTGCGTCATCTCGGTGAAGATGCCCAACCCGCGCTTCTCGTCGCAGACCAAGGACAAGCTGGTCAACACCGAGATCGAGGGCGTCGTCTCGTCCATCGTCTACGAGGGACTCATGCAGTTCTTCGACGAAAACCCGGCACTGGCCCGCAAGGTGATCGAGAAATCGGTGAACGCCGCCCGCGCCCGCGAGGCCGCGCGCAAGGCGCGCGAAACGGTGCGCAAGTCCGCGCTCTCCGGCGGCGGGCTGCCCGGCAAGCTCGCCGATTGCTCGGAGCGCGATCCCGCAAAATCCGAACTCTACATCGTCGAGGGCGACTCCGCGGGCGGCTCGGCCAAGCAGGGCCGCGACCGCCGCACCCAGGCGATCCTGCCGCTGCGCGGCAAGCTCATCAACGTCGAGAAGGCGCGCCTCCACCGCGCGCTCCAGAACAAGGAGATCCAGAGCATGATCACCGCCATCGGCGCGGGCATCGGCGACGGCGACCAGGAGGGATCGTTCAACATCGACAAGGTGCGCTACCACAAGATCGTCATCATGACCGACGCCGACGTCGACGGCTCGCACATCCGCACACTGCTGCTCACGTTCTTCTGCCGCCACATGCCGGAACTCGTCAAACGCGGCCACCTCTACATCGCCCAGCCGCCGCTCTACCTCGTCACCCGCAAGAAACGCTCGGAATACGTCCAAGACAACGACCAGCTCGACCGCATCCTCATCGAGCTCGGCGCGGGTGAGGTCGTGCTGCGCACTCACGACCAGTCGCGCACCTTCGCCGCGGAGGAACTCAAGGACATCCTCGCCACCCTCTCGTCGCTCGACCGCTACGCGCGCAGCATCGAGGGCAATGGCGGCAACTTCCGCGATTATCTCGACGCGCGCGACGCCGGCGGACGGCTGCCGGAGTTCATGGTGCGCGTGCGCGAAGGCAACGAGGAACAGGTGCGCTACTTCACCGACGAGGAATCGCTGCGCGGATACGCCGCCGCCAACCGCGACCTCCGTCTCTTCGACGAGCCCGTCGACGAGGCGGAGCCGGCCGCCGCTCCCTCGGCCGCCGGGCCGACGCGACGCGCCATGCTTCACGAACTCCACGAGTCCCACGCGATCGCCAAAATCTTCGGCCGCCTCACCGCCGCCGGCATCGATGTCGCGACCTTCCACTCCGACGATGTGCCGCTCTTCGACTTGCTCGAAGGCGAGGGCTCCAAGGCGTACGCGACACCGGTCTTCTCCATCCCCGACATCCTCAACAAGGCGCTCGAGGTCGGCCGACGCGGCGTCCAGATCAAACGCTTCAAGGGCCTCGGCGAAATGAACGCCAAGCAGCTCTTCGAAACCACCATGGACCCCGCGCGCCGCCAGTTCCTGCGCGTGCGGCTCGACGAGGACAACCTCGTCGAAGCCGACAAGATGTTCGACGTGCTGATGGGCGACGTTGTCGAGCCGCGCAAACGCTTCATCGAGGACAACGCGCTCAATGTCAGGAATTTGGACGTGTAATCATCAGTCAGCGGTCATCAGTCAGCGGTTATCAGGAAAGAACATGAAAAGCGCAGTCAACGATCTGGAGATTTATCGCGAGGCGATGGATATCGGCGAAGAAATCTGGGCGATTGTTCTCAGCTGGGACCTCTTCACCAAGGATACGATCGGCAAGCAGCTTGTCCGGTCGGCGGATTCCATTGCCGCCAATCTTGCCGAGGGCTACGGGCGTTTTCATTTCAAGGAAAACAAGAAATTTTGTCATTACTCACGTGGATCAGCTGAAGAAACGCAAACGTGGATCGAAAAAGCCGCCCGCCGCAATTTATTGGAACGCGAGGCCGCCCGAATCCTCTATGATCGTGTCGAAACCTTCAAAAAACGCCTGAACGCGTATATACGCACCATTGGCCCGGTCGAATCCAAGACCAATGACTGATGACTGATGACCATTGACCCATGACCACCGACTCCATCAAACCGATCAACGTCGCCGAGGAACTCTCCCAGTCGTTCCTGGAATACTCGATGTCGGTCATCATCTCCCGCGCGCTGCCCGACGTGCGCGACGGGCTCAAACCGTCCCAGCGCCGCATCCTCTACGCGATGCGCCAGCTCGGCGTCACGCCCGGCAAAGCCCACGTCAAGTGCGCCAAGATCGTCGGGGAAACGATGGGTAACTTCCATCCGCACGGCGACCAGGCGATCTACACGACGCTGGTGAACATGGGTCAGCCATGGTCGATGCGTGAACTGCTCGTCGACGGTCAGGGCAACTTCGGCTCGGTCGAGGGCGACGCCGCGGCGTCGATGCGATACACCGAGGCGCGGCTGCACCATCTCGGCCTGGCGATGATGGAGGATCTCGACAAGGAAACGGTCGACTTCCAGCCGAACTACGACGGATCGCAGGAGGAGCCCTCGGTGCTGCCCGCCGCGTTCCCGAACTTCCTCGTCAACGGCGGCACCGGCATCGCGGTGGGCATGGCCACCAACCTCGCGCCGCACAACCTCGGCGAGGTGATCGACGCGATCCGCGCGCAGATCGACAACCCGCGCATCACGCTCACGGAGCTGATGCAGCACGTCAAAGGCCCGGATTTCCCGGTGTCTTGCGAGATCCGCGGCATCCGAGGCATCGAAGAGTACTTCCGCACCGGCCGCGGCTCGATGCGCCTGCGCGGCAAGGTCGAGATCGAGGAAAACGAGAACGGCAAATCGATCATCGTCATCCGCGAGGTGCCCTACGGCGTCAACCGCGCGACCCTGCAGGAACGCATCGCCGAGCTGGTGAATGAAAAGACGCTTACCGGCATCTCGGGCATGCGCGACCTCTCCGACGAGGAGACCCGCATCGAGATTGAGCTGAAGCGCGACGCCCGCCCGCAGGTCGTGGTCAACCAGCTCTTCAAGCTCACCGCGCTCGAGACGTCGTTCAGCGTGAACATGCTGGCGATCCACCGCAACCGGCCGAAGCAGCTCTCGCTCAAGGAGGCGATCGACGCCTACATCGAGCACCGCCGCGAGGTGGTCCTGCGCCGGACGCGCTTCCTGCTGGGCAAGGCGGAGGAGCGCGCCGAACTGCTCGAGGCGTTCCTGCTCGCGCTCGGGCACCTCGACGATTTTATCCGGATCATCCGCGACTCGAAGAACCGCGACGAGGCTCGCGAGCGGCTCGCGGCCTACGCGTTCAGCACGGCCACGGCGGAGCGTCTCGGCATTCTGATCCGCTCGCAGGCGGCCGTGCAGGGCGACCGCTACGTGTTCTCCGAACGCCAGGTCAACGCGATCCTCGAACTCCGCCTCTACCAGCTCACCGGCATGGAGCAGGACAAGGTGAAGGACGAGTACGACACGATCCTCGCGGAGATCAAGGACCTACTCGACATCCTCGCGCGCGAGGCGCGCGTGCTCGGCATCATCAAGGACGAGCTGCAGGTGATCCGCGACAAGCACGCGACGCCGCGCAAATGCCCGATCGTCGCCGAGGCGGGCGAGGTCGCCATCGAGGACCTGATCGCCAACGACGCGATGATCGTGACGCTCTCGCACCGCGGCTACATCAAGCGCACGCCCGCCAGCGAGTACCGGCTCCAGGGCCGCGGCGGCAAAGGGCTCAAGGGCATGGAGCGCAAGGGCTCCGGCAAGGACGAGCCGGAGGATTTCGTCGAGCACCTGTTCTCGGTGCAGGCGCACGACTACATCCTGTTCTTCACCAACACCGGGCGAATGTACGTCGAGCGCGTGTTCGAGCTTCCCGAAGGCTCGCGCACCTCGGGTGGCCGCTCGATCCGCAACGTGCTCAACCTCAAGCCCGACGAGAAGATCGCCGCGATGCTCCGCTTGGAAAAAGCGGCCGACGACCAGGGCAACGACGTCACCTTCCGCGAAGACGCAGGATTCGTCTTCTTCGCCACCCGCTCGGGCAAGGTCAAGAAGACCGCGCTCCACGACTTCCGCAACTACCGCAAGGACGGCATCATCGCGATCCTCCTCGAGGAACACAACGAACTCATCGGCGTGCGTCTCACGTCGGGCGACGACGAGATCGTCCTCGTCACCCACGAGGGCCTCAGCATCCGCTTCCACGAGCAGGACGCCCGTGCGATGGGCCGTGCGTCGGCTGGCGTCATGGGCATCCGCCCGGTCGAGGGCGACTTCGTCGTCGGTCTCGCCAGGGTCACGTCCGGCGCCACCCTGCTCGTCGCCTCCGAGAACGGCCTCGGCAAACGCACACCCTTCGACGACTACCGCAAGCAGGCCCGCGGCGGCAAAGGCATCATCACCATGAAGGTCACCGACAAGACCGGACCGGTCGTCAGCGCCGTCACCGTCACCGAGGAAGAGGAACTCATGCTCATGACCTCCACCGGCCAGAGCATCCGCATCCGCGTCAACGAGATCCGCGAGACCGGCCGAAATGCCCAGGGGGTGAAACTGCTGACTCTCAAGGAAGGCGAGAAGCTGCAGGATGTCGCGATCGTGATTCCGGATGGCGAGGATTCGACGGGCGAGTCTGTTGCGGGTGATGCTCCGGAATCCCAACCTACGGATGAGTCCGCCGAATAAACCCTCTCATCAAGCCCGTCCGCGTGGAATCCGCGCCTGTTCCGCCGCCATTCCCTGCTTTACAAACCGCAGCCGACCGCCCATGATTCGGTTCCGCGTCGCAGCGCCAAGGAGAGGTGGCTGAGTGGTTGAAGGCACCCGATTCGAAATCGGACGTGGGGTAAAACTCACCGTGGGTTCGAATCCCACCCTCTCCGCCAGCAGGCGGGATTCATTCCCTAAAAGACTCAAAATCAAGCATTTGCAGCGTACTGGAGGGGTC
>Ga0194116_10003171_pt1 | contig 20113 bp, 17 predicted proteins | sample TA2MahsurfametaG_4_FD_148617 | JGI IMG/M metagenome (GOLD analysis project Ga0194116, IMG submission 148617) | Freshwater microbial communities from Lake Tanganyika, Tanzania - TA2015008 Mahale S9 surface | ecosystem: Environmental > Aquatic > Freshwater > Lake | place: Tanzania: Lake...
ATCCCCAATCCCCAATCCCCAATTATAATCTATTTAATGCTAAATATTATAATAAATCAGAATGTTTCAGTTAATTATATTTCTACAAATGGTTAATAATATAAGATTATCCAATTTTTATTTTTATATAATCAACCATAATTCCAAATGATTTGTATGATAAAAAATCAAATTTTATATTCCTATCTACTTAATTATTAAATGATTTTAGATGGACAATTATTTTTACATTTTTATTCAAATATAAAATTATATGTTCAATGTGGCATTCATAAGTAAATGAAAATAAAATTACGAACATAAATAAATTTTGAAATTTTTAAAGCTTTATTATTATATAATATTAAATAAATAATAATTATATTAATTGTTTTCACGACTTAATTAAATTATGAATATTTTTTGATAAGCGCCTCGAATTTAACCTTAGAAATCGGCTTTTGAATAAATGAATTAAATCCAAATTTAGCACATTCTTCTTCGCTCAACTCATCTAAATATAATATTTTTAATTTTCTTTATCTAATCAAAATTACCTCCAGATAAAGCAATAATGATGGTTTCTGCATTTATACTGTCATTTCTAATTTGTTCAGTTGCTTGGTACCCATTCATTTCAGGCATAAACATATCCATTAAAATTAAATCGTATTGATTATTCGTTGCTTTTTCAACAGCTTCTTTTCCATTATTCGCAAGATCTACTTGAACACCTAATTTCTTTCCCAAATTTGCGACAGCTGACTGACATATTTTCTCATCCTCTGCTAAAAGGATTTTCATTTTTAATTAATTTATTTATTTTTTGCTATAATAAAATAAAAAATTGTTAATTATTTTACGTAGATGACCAAAATTTTGATAATTAAACAAAGACTTGAAAAATAATTTAGTTTTAAAATAGATAAACATAATTTTATTGCCTCTAGCCTATTTTAGATATTTTAGTTGAAAGTTATTTTAGTCAAAAGCTGGTAATATCTTCAATTCAATCATTTTAGCAATTTTGTTTAATATTTTAATAAAATTTATCATAAATTAGACTATAATTCAACCAAATTTAGATTCATTTTTATTCTATGATCATAATTTTAATTCTTACTTATTTTGATCAAATTTTATAAATTTCGGGAAGTAGAAAAAATGAAACTACTTATAAATATTTAATTTAAATTGTTTAAAATTTTATATTTAAAATTTTAAATTTGAATCTTTTAAATAATTTCATAATTTAATTTATTTTTTGTTTTATTTTTATAAGTGTTTCTTATATTTGAACAGATTAAAGATCCTATTATTAGAAAATTTATAGAAAAAGCTATAAAATTTTAATAAGATTTTTTAATAATATAGTATGAAAAACAATTCGAAAAATAAAATTTCATTTGAAAATTTAAATTATATTGCGAGATTGGATCACCTTCCTCAATTAATTGAACTAGTCAAACAATTAGAAGACGCTGATAAATATCAATATTTTCATCAAAATGTTGATGAAGCAGGTAATTTAATTAATTGGTTTGAAAAAGAATTTACATTCCTTATACATGAGATTAGATAACTTAAAAGTTTTTTTTAAAAATTTTTTATCCTTTTTAGAATATCCTGATTATTATACAGAAATAAGGTATCCGATGTGTTTTGAGACTTTGAAAAAAAAATTTTTTTTGAACAAAAACATTAATGAAAATCACATAAAAAATTTCTATTTTGATTTACTTTTAATTTGGACAAATTGCTGGGAGTATAATACTGATGATTCAGACATTTCTAAAACTGCAGAAGATTTAGCAAAATTTGCAAATCGATTCATTAGGAAAAATATTCTTTCTCAAAATAATATTCAAAAAAAAACATTTGTAGGAGAAAAATACTGGTCAGATTCTGGTTCTTCGAAAGAGAAAAATAAATTACTTGAGAAAAAGGATGATCAAATTATTTCAAATATTATTAAAAAAAACTTTGAACAAGATATAAACATAAACACTAATTTTATAAACAAAAATGAGAATCTTAAACAACCATTAAATGAAAGTTCTGTTGAAAATGATCCAGATTTAAAAATAAAAATTTCGACACAGTATGAAAATGACATAATTCCTCAATTAAATTATAGTGAGGAATTATCTGCTTGTTTGAATAATAAACAAAATTTAACAACTCATCAATCAGATCTCAATAAAAATAAAATAGATGATTTTATTAATATTGAAGAAGGATATGATAATAGAAATAATAATAAAAACTATTTTAATTTTATTGATATAAATAATAGCAATAATATATCTGATATGAAAGACAAAGTAGATGAAATCATTATACAAGATTACGTAATCTCATCAAAAAAGGAAGATGAGAAGCAATTTAATAATGAAAGTATTGATAAAAACGAAAATAATTTAAATAATGAAAGAAAAAATGTTGAAGTAGAAGAAGATATTAATTTAATTTTTCCGGGTGAAAGTTTTTCCTTAGAGCCGATATCTGAAAATGCAAAAGAATCTTTAATTTATAATAAAATACATTCTCAAAAAGAAAAGAATAACAGTTTTGAAGAAAACTTAGAACGTTCATACATTAAGGAAAGAGAATATATGGTTATAAATAATAAACCTGAAATTAAACAAGAAGCAGAAATTGATAATGAAAAGAGAGAATCATATTCGGATAAAGTAGAATTTACATTGGAGTCTGATTTCAAAGATATTATTAAAAAAATTGAAAATGAGTCAGAGACAAATGTTCAAATTGATTCAAAAAATGAAAATTTTTCGAATTACAATCAAAAGATTTCTCAACAAATAGAAGATTGTATTGATGATGTTAAAAAGTTTGAAATATGTGAATCAAAAAATAATCATATTATTAAGAAACAAAGATACATCAAAAGTCTCAAAGAAAAGGCAGTGGATTTACAAGATGATATAATAAATTTTACTAATAGAGTACCCAATAAAAATATAGATTTTAATAACCGACAAACAGCAGATGCCATTTTCCACAAAAGAGAAAGAAAGCAAGTTGATTATTTGAGCAAAGATATGACAAGAATTTTCAAAAACAATAAAATAGTAAAGTCTTCTCTATTTTTAGTAAAACCTTTGGTTAGAGATGATAAAATAAACAATAATAAGAAAATTAGCTCAGAGAAAGTAAAGGAATCGAAAAACTCAGCAGAAAAGGTGCTGAATTTCAAATTTAAATCGGAAAAAATTTGTATCAATAATCAGAAAGAAAATGTTGATAAAAATATGAATATAATTAATACAGTTAATAATGGTAATAATAAGCACCTATTATATAACAGAGATAAGCCTATCGAAAAGAAAATTAAAGCAATAAAGAATATGCATGAGAAGTCATTAAATGGATTAGATCCCTATACTGAAATATTTCGTAAAAGAATTCCTAGAAAGCCTCAAAAATATGCGGATGAAGATTTTGAAAGCGAAAATATAAACATTACTGGAATATCTAGACACAAAGATTATCATTTTCCAATCAAAAGAGAAAATTGGAATGATCAATTATATTCAAAGCCGAAAACAAATAGAGAATTGAGTCTCCACGAAAAAATTATAAAGGATTCTGAAGAAGAAGAATATGGATCTGAAAAAAAGTAATTTTTATTTAAATTCTTTTTGTATATGTAACAAATATAAAATATTATGATTTGATTTTTTATTAAAGCTCTGAAGAATCTGAACATGAAATTTTAGATGATTTCTTAAAAAAAATATCACCTGGGATATTAAAATATAAAGAGTAATGAACTTTACACAATAATTTTATACATTAAATATTTCAAATCTCAAGAGATTAAACTTAAAATAAATTTTAGCTTTTCATATAATGAATTAATCAATTTGATAAAGAAAATGAGATATCTTAGCATAAAAACTCTTAAAAAGATATTATTAGCTTTGAATGTAAATTTCAAAGAGTGCATTTCTCGAAATTCTAAATTATATATGATTAATTTTGCAAATTTCAACAAGGAAGCGATAGACTTAGTAAATTAGTAATTTCAAATTCTTTCATTGATTAAATTTTTTTTAACAATAGCATTATCGATGCTCCTAAAAAAAACAAGAAAAATTATGTAAAACTAAAATTGAAAAAAAGGATTAGTAATAAAAGCAGTTTAAATAAGTTGATTTACCATTAATCAATTTTCTACGAATCTTTGATGTTAAAAAAGAAATTTCTGACTTTAAAAAAATATGATAAAAGGAAGCACGATTTATGTTTAATTAACCTCTGCATTAAAAAAGTATTCATAAGATAAATAAAATACATGAATTCTTGATATTTTAATTTATTTAAATTTTATTTATAAAAATAATTAACAACTAAAACTAGTAAAATTAACTTTTATCCTATTAAATTAAATAAATATTTATTGGTAAAATTAACTTTTTTTAATATTGATTTTTTGAAACCATTTTTTTAAATTATCTTTTTGATTTTTTTAAGATAATCAATCCCTCTTATTTAATAGAAGACAATTTTCATAAATTGCTATTTAAAACTCAAAAATTAAAATAATTAATAAATGAATTTATGCATTGATGATATTTATGAATAAACGAATATTTTAACTGAGTACAATTTTACACTGTTTAATATATTTTAATTTTGTTAAATTGCAATCCTTTATTTTTATTATTTGCTGACTTGTAAATTTTTTAACATTTGATCAATTGAATCATCTTCTGCTTCTGCTACTTTTGCTTGTACTGTTCCAGTTTTAGCTTCAGGAATCTGTCAAAAATTAAAAATAATTAATAAAATATTATTAAAAATTATTTATTATAAAATAATGCTTTTTCTATTCAGTGTTAATTAGATAAAAAGTGAAAAATTAAAAAATTTCATACTGATCCTTGAAGTTGAATTCCAACATCTTGTAAAACTTGCTGATATAACCTTTCTTGTTCAACAGGATCATCCATTGATTCACCTATTCCATCTAAAACATCACTTAACATCTCTTGTTTCATATCTAATTTAGCATCTTCCTTAGCTAAATTTTTAGATAATTCAGCTAATTTTCCAGCGTCTAGCTTGGAAGAAACTTTAGTAATTGCACTTGAGGCTTCTTCCATAGCACTTGTCAATTCGTTTAAAGTACTAATACCACTGATTCTTAAAGTTAAAGCTTTTAATTGGCCGCAGAATTCACTCATTTTATTTATTTGAGTGTTTACTCTTACAATATCTTTTGCAAGCATTTTAGCAGCTTTCTAGAAAATAAAAATTTAACAAAGAAAAAAAAATTTTTTCAATTTTTTTTATTGGTCATTTTATTGTTGAAAATATTTATATTCAATAATAGATTATCTCAAGGAAATATTATTAATTGAATAAATTACATGCTGATTTGCATTGGCCATCTTTTTTATTTCAGTTTTCATTTTTTTTTCTTCAGTCTCCAAACGCTTTTTTTCTCTTTCAATGTTTCTCATGCTTCTTTCTATATTTCTTTTTTGATCTCTTATTTGTTCTATTAATAATATATTATTTTTCAATTTCTTTACCCTTTACTGTCTTCTCTGGTTGAGGCTTAGTTGGTTCATTTCCCATTTATTTCTTATTATAATTATTGTAAAAATAATCAAAATTTTTGAAAATTAAATAAAAATATTAGAAACAAATTAGAGAACAGGATCTGATAAATTATAATAACACGATTAATTAAATATTTGAAAAATATACAATTTTGGTTATAAAAATTTGTCAACAATTCTTTAATATTTTCAATATATAAAAAGTAATTATTTAAGCTTTTATTCATAAACTTTATGAATTATCGAACAAAATTTTTTCAGTATTCATTAATATTTAAAATAATACTATTTTTTTTAAGTAGATATGATTGGATTAAGAATTAAAGTATAAATAAGAGTTACGATTTAAAAATTCCACATTTTAATGTTTGAATTTTTTATTTTTATATATTCAAATAAACGAGTTTTTTAACATTTTTATTTGCAATCTACATATTATAAAATAAAATTTAACTAAAAAGTAGCCAAAAATATAGTTTTATTCAATTCTTAAAATTTATAATTTAATATAATAAAATTATTATTAAAATGGATAAATCACTAATTTAATATCTATAAAAATTAATTATTTTCAAAGTAATCAATTATAAACATTTTTATTTGATTTTATTGGTTTATATCTGAAAGAAACAAAAAAGTTAATTATTAATTTTTCGTTATTAAGAATTTTCATTAATTAATCGTTGTAAAATATTTCTAAAGATGGAACCTAAAGTTGAAAATAATGTAGAAGAAGATATTATAAACTCAAGAAAAAAAGCTCTATCGAATAAATTTAAAATTGACAGCGAACGTAATTCATTATAAAAACTAAATTAATAACAATTATAAAAATAGTAATATCTGAAAATGATATCTCATGTTTGATTCAAAAACTTAAAATTAGCGATATCTCAACCAATGATTATGTTGAAATTCTAAACGAACTCGATTTCAATCAAAATAAAAAAGCTATCAAAGTTGAAGAGTTTTTGAAAAAAATTCAATCTAATAAAAGCTCGAATAAGCATATCAATTCTTTGTATCAAAAATTGAATGATCAATTATGCACTAAGGCTGAAAGAATTATAATGAAGCTAAAAAGTCTTAGAAACAAATGTATTTTCAATAATGACGAAGAATCGCAAAAAGAATTTGATTGGTAATTTTTATTGAATCAAATTTTATGTGATATTCTAACATTTAAAAAACAAAATACAAAATAGTTTCTTTTTATATTTCATCATTTTGATAACTTAAAAATTAGTATTATAAAGATGCTAGATGATGGAGACATCTATGAACCATCTGTAGAACAAATAAATCAAGAAAATTCCGAAATTGGGGAGTTCAACTTTTTAAAAGAATATTCGCATTATAATAAAAAATATGAAAGAGAGCAAGATATTAAAAAAGTAAATTCATATAAAAAAAGTCATAGAAAAAACGTTATATTACGTGCTCCGTCTTTTATGATTAAACGAAAGTAATTTCATTATTCTTCCTATAAATAATAATTAACTTTTAAGAGGATCTAAAATCAATAATGATAAAGAAGCAGAAGAAACAAGTAAAAGTGCTTTGGAATTAACAAGAGAAATTGTTATAACTCTTGGCGAAAATCTTGAAAATGTTAGGAATTTTACTTTTGATATATTTAAAGTCTACGAAATTTGTGGAGAAAAAACACTATATTACATTAGTTACCAAATATTATCACATTATGAATTTTTTGATTATTTAATTGATGAAGATGTTTACAAAAAATTTGCAGAGGAAATCAACAAAAACTATTCTAAAGGTAACTCTTATCATAATGAAATTCATGGTGTTGATGTTATGCAGACTTTATTCGTGTTCTTTTATAAAGGAAATTTAAATGAAGTAATGAATTTTTATTTTCTTTAATCAATTTCAATTTATTTTTGTGATAAAATATTTAATATAACGATTATAGAAAATCAATTTAAATGATATTGATATCCTTTCTTCTTTAATAGCTGCGATGTGTCATGATTATAAACACTCTGGATTTTCAAATAATTTTGAAATCAGTTTTAAAACCCCAATAGCCTTAACTTATAATGGTAATCTCATTAAAGATTTAAATTCACTTTTGGAAAATATTATTATATTAAATTCAATTTGGACTTTTGATAATGAAATTTTAAAAATTTATATTATTAAAAAATGAATTTAAGATAAATCTAATAAACTTTTAGATTGTAGCGTTTTAGAAAACCATCATATTTCAGAAACATTTAAAACCTTATTAAAATCAGAAAATAATATAACAGAGAAATTCAACGACGAACAATACCGACTTTTCAGAAGGAGAGTGATAGATTGCATTTTAGCAACTGATATGGTAAATCATGTGAAGCATATTTCAAGTCTGCGTTCTAAAATAGAAACATTTGCAATTTCAAAAGGAAATAATATAGACAAGATTATTACCAATCAAAATGCTTCAAAAGATTATGAAAACCAACAATTAATTTTAGGAACAACTATTCATTGTTGTGATATATCTAATCCAGCAAAAGTTGCGAATGTTTATGATAAATGGGTAGATTTGATTTTTATAGAATTTTTTAATCAAGGAGATATGGAGAAAAAAGCTAATATGCCTGTTTCTCTTTTGTGCGATAGAGATACAACGAATATTTTTAAAGCCCAAATTGGATTTATAAATTTCATAGTAAAGCCTACTTTTGAGAGTATTATAAATTTCTTTCCTGATATAAGTCCTTATTTAGATGCGATAGATGAAAATTTAATACGATATGAGAATAAAAATTCCCTTAATAATAAAGTCGAGACAAGTAATTGAAATGATTAATTTAGTTGATTTCTATGTATTTTATTTTCTAATTATTTAATTTATTCTAATTATTTATTTTTTGTGAAAAATTAATATTTAAGTGTAAAAATATATTTTTTCATATGTCGAGTATATTAAATCATCAATGTTTTTTATAGGCCTTATTTTTGAATTGCTTGTTTGAAGCTATAATAAAAAATTTAAAATTTTATTCAATTTGTTCAATTTCTTGGATTCGATCCCTTTCTAATGGTTTTTATGAAAAATAATTTATTTTTCTTGTTTTATTAATTTGAACAAATTATTAAAATATAATAGAATAAAATTTATTTTTCTTTTTTTAACTTTTAAAATGTGAGCTTATTTACTAGAATATAAAAACTATTAAGAAGCTTATATTGGCCAATAAGCGATCAATAGATTCCTAGGTCTACCAATAAGAAATAGGTTTTCTTATTCGTTCGTTTGTAGGAATAAAATGTCTTTTTATCAACTTAATTAAATAAAATTATAAAATAAATTTATGGAAAAAAAAAACAAATTAGAATATTTTTGTTAAAAAATTCATCTAATAATTTTTAAGATGAAATAATAGTCTTTAATCTATTATTTACAACGACATAACTTCAGACAAAAAAATCGGTAGATTTTCAGAAAGCTATTTTATTATAAACTATAAATTAAAAAATTTCGAAGTTTATCCACCTTTTCAAAAATGATAATTATTCTTATGAAATAAAAAATAAGTTTTTTTCTCAATTTAAAATTTGTTAATTATAAATTATTAATAATTATTTTCTAAAATTTGTCTATTTTTAATTTCATATTTTTCCTTTTTTTAAGAACCAAATTGACCAACTCAGGATCTAGCTTAGTCTTTTTTTCTTCTTCTGCAGATTTAATTAATTCTTTAAAATGCTCGAGTTCAGAAATTGGTGTATTAAAAACTTGTTTCATAAAAACGACCAGTTGAATTTCCAAAAAATTTTTTTCTGGTAAAAATTTACAGAACAAATCATAAATCGAGTTAAAATCTGTGTTAAAGCTTTGTAAACCTTCATCGCTAATTTTCGCATTTTTCAAAATATCACCTAATTTTTCTACAATAGATCTCGTTATTTTATCACATATATCAAATTTATATTGCTGAATAATTCTTTCATTCCATTCATCTTTTATCTTTAAAAATTAAAAAATAAAATGTTTATTAATTATTTTGCCAATACTGTTTGATATAAATATTAATCAGAATTAAAATTATATAAATAATTTCTCATTAACATTACCACAGTAAAAATAGGCTTTAAAAAGATGTTTAACCTCTCCATTACTCCAATTTTCATATTTTCTATTCTATTAGAAGACGAGTTATAAGCATCTTTATGCTTAAAATCTTTATAAATCAACTTCATATAATTATCAGTACTCGACCAAATTTTATCGAATAAAGGCTTCATGTAATCAGATTTAATATTCACAATAACATTCTTGATATATTGTTCGATTGTAGGAAATTTTTTACATGTTTTATTAAACACATGCTTTAATTCGAAAGTAAATATAGATTGAAATTCTGCAACTAAATGCCCGATTGTGTAAAAAACATGAAATTGTAAATTATTTATATTCGTTTTATTTTTATCTTTTTCATTAACTATAAAAACTATTGCTTCACAATAAATTTTTATCTTTGTAATTATTGATTCAACCATTTGATTATTGAATTCCTCGATGCCATCTTCTTTTTCCTGAATTGAACCCAAGAATTTATTATATCTTTCAATGGAGATATTACAAAACTTTAAATAAAGACTTAGTTCGTCTTTATAAATAACATCAAAAACTTTTTCTTGTAAAGCATCTAATGAAAGCGTTTTAGAATTGTACTCCTTAATGAAATTCTTAATAATATTTATCTTATAAGTCGAATTTTCAAAGATAAAAGTTTTATTAAGGGTAAATTGCCTAGATTGAAATGTAGAATGTAAAATTTGTAAAAATATATTAGTGTCGTTTTTAATTTCATTCCATAAATCACTTTCTATATATTCAAATGTTTGCTTGAACTTGTTTACGAATTCAATGCTATCTGGATAGATATGTTCTATTAGGTTTATTACGGATTCGTTTATATTAGGGTTTTTATCATAACCATTAAATACATCACGGAAATCTTTTAATATTTGTTGAATTTCTTTTACCATAAAAGAAATTACTTCTTTGTGTCTTGTATCTGGGAAAATTAAATAGATCTTGCTTTTACTATTTCCAAATTGTTCTTCAGCTGTTCGAATGATAGTAGAATGGAAGTCTTCTATAATACGAAAAATTTGATTAAACATTTCATTAGAAATATTTTCCAAAGAAATGCTTTTTAAGCTTCTTATCGAAAAACCTAAATTCATTTGTTCAATTATTAACTTGACATACATATCTATAATCATATCCGGGCTTATTAAATCTGTGACTTTGAAAAGACTTTCGAGTTTTTGCAACTCGTTATTATCATAAAAGTCCCGGATTGAATTCGATATACTTTCCTTTATTTTTAATTCCATGCTTTTGAAATTCTTTGCAAATACAGGAAACTCCTTTGAACATGAATCAACTATTTGCCTCAATGCATGAAAGATTTCTATTCCCTCCTCAATTAACTTATTTGAATCAGTAAAAATTTCGAAGTTATTTAATTCTATGCTTTCGCTGGAGTTTAATTCGTTTAATTTATCAAAAATTTTATTTGCAAAGATAATGTTGTTTTTGAATTTTTCAAACTCTCCTAAATAAGTTGATAGAGTCGAAATATATGCGAGTTTATTAGAATAGTGATTATTCAAATTTTCTACCTTTCCTTCGAAATTGTTATAAATAAGAGTTATTTCTTGAAGTTTGTCTTTGTATTCATCGTTTTGTCGGTTGTCCAATTCTGAGTTTTTTTGACATTCAATTGCCAATTTATTCAATTCGGAGTTTAAATGAGATTGAGAATTCCTTATTATTTGTTCGAGCTTATCATAAAAATTGGGATCATCTTGTTTGTTTGAATCGAAAAATTTATCAACTAGGTTATCTGTGAAATTTTTATAATCCATTGATTTTTAATTTTATAATATTTCTTCAGATTTTTAATTGTTTTGCGAAAAATAGTTTGAAAATAAACATAAACGATAATAAAAATTAAATAACGAATAAAATTTGTTTCTCTATCAATCAAATTAATTTTTTTGTGATTTATATAGCACTTTAATAATACTAATTTTTCCTTGTATGTCAGTATTCCCCCCCCCCTAAAGTAAAATGTTTCTTAATAATAAATATTAGAAAAATTAATTTAAAAAATCAAGTTAAATTTATATTAAAGAATTAAATGGAAGAAAATCAGAAAATATTAACAAAGCCAGAAAAGAGAATTATCAAAGTAAGTTTCGGAGATATTAATAAAAATAATTTTGAGCAAATGAGACAATTAAATAATCTATCTTTACCTGTTAGATATCAGAATGGGTTTTATGCTAGAATTTTAGCAAAAATAAGACATGGGAGATTCGCTTACTATAATGATATAATAGTCGGAGCGATTTCTTGGAAATATGATTTAATTGAAGGAAAAAGAGCAGTTTATATTATGACAATTACAGTTTTAGAAGAATATAAGAGATACGGCATAGGGACTCAACTTCTTCAAGAATTAATAAATATTCATAAAGAAATGAAAGAAATAAATTTTATATATCTTCATGTACAAATAAACAATGATTTGGCTCTAAGCTTTTATGGTAGAAATAATTTTGAAAATGTTAAAACTATCCAGAACTATTACACTGATATCGAACCAAGAGATGCTTATTTATTGAAACTAAATTTAAGAGATTAACTAATCAATAAAGAAGTATAAGTTCAGCTTTTGATAATAAATGATAATTTTCCATTATTTTATTATAAAAGTAATTTTAATAATAACCCAACAAGCTATAATAATGTATTATTTATTAATTAATGTTTCGATAATAAAATTCAAATTTTGTATTTTTAATTTAAACATTTTTCTTTTAAAAAGATAAGTAAAATTATTGTTGGTTAAAATAAATCAAAATTGCAAAACAACATTTTTATGAATATTTAATTTTTCTTTCATCAGTAGAATTTAAAATGTTAATAATTGTAAAAAATTTGAAATAGTTAATTTTAGATTAATTCTCAGTTTTATTAATTTCACAAATAAAATATACTCAGAGTAATAAGTTTTAAACTGTTTCAATAAAAAACAAATAATAATTATTTGAACTGAAGAAAAAATATTTTTTACATAATTTTTTTAAATATCGTTTAAAGTAAAATGTTTGAATAATTTTAATACCAAGAAATAAATATATTTTTGAACAAAAATTTTATTAAATTTTCATTATTAATAAAATTATTTAATAAAATAAACATGACATTTTTTTACTTTCAAAAAAATTTCCTTTGCATTTTAATAATCACAATCCTTTTTCCATTCATTTTAACTAAAACATCTGAGACATCAGATGATTCTGACTTTTTATCAATACACCAATTAACAGACTCTAATTTCGAATCAAATGTAAATAATGGAATAAATAAACCATGGTTTTTAATATTTTATATTGATAGTTGCCCACATTGCAGAAATGCAAAATCAAGTCTTGAAAATATATCGAAAAATCCTGATTTAGTCGCCAAAAGCAATATAAAACTCGGATTAATCGATTGTGACTCAAATATGTTTACTTGCTACAGATTCAAAATTTCAAGAGTTCCGTATATAGTAATTTTAGATTCAAATCATATGTATGAATTGAATGAATATCCATCAAAAGACAATATAGTGAGATTTATTAATTTAAAAAAAGATTCTGAGGAAGGATTAGTAATCCCAAGTGCTATGGGCTATTTGGAATTTTTTTATAAATCTTTAGAAGAAGTGGTTCATTTACTTGATACTAATATTGAGAGTTATTTGAGAAATAGTTTAAAAATTGAAATTGAATGGAAATCTGAATATACTCTTCTCCTTTTAGCTTTAGTCTTGATTATAATCGTTGTAGTTGAGTATACAATACTTAGCATAATTTGCAGAGTTCCGAAAAAAACTGTAAAAGAAAATAAAAACTTAACTGATGAAAGTAAAAAGAATCAAGAAGATAAAATTGAGGAAAATAAAAACAACGAAACAAATATTGAGGAGGATAAAAATGAATTAAATGACATAAAAGAAACAAAAATTGAAAAAGAAGAGAATATTAGTGAAACAAAGAGTGATAAAAATAAAAAAGAAGATTAAAATCAGAAAACATTTTTATTATTTTTATAAATAATTAAAGATTATTTACTGAATCTTTTAATAAATTAGCATAAGTCTTAATGTGTATGAATTTAAATTATTTAACTTTGTCTATTATATTTGTTGGAAAATTTAAAGCTTAATAATATACTATATAAGAAAAACCTATATAATTCTATTCAAACGGTTATTAAAATAAATAAAAAAACGAAAATAATAAAATTCAAATATAAGACAATAATAATATATTTGTCTTCTTAACTTGAATAAGAATATTTACAAAACTTCTAATTGATTTAAATTTTTGATAAATGTACATGATAAAGATTAATCTTTTCTCTTCCGCTTTCTAATGCAATACCCTGTAAACTTTTGTAATTATTTGGAGATATATTCTTTTTTGAAGAAGTGTCTTGAGTAGAAACAGACTTACTATTAGAATCATTTCTCTTTCTTACAGAGCTTATTTGACTCCTATTAATTAATAAAATTTTATTAAAAAATTAAATTTACTTTTGTGGGAAGAGATAAGCCTCAAATTCATTCTTAAAATGAATGTTAAAATTAAAATGTATTTTGCTATTTAAGTTAAAAATACTATCTTCATATTTGCTATTTTTGGAGAAGTCCAATTTTCTTATTATAGTATTCATGTCTTCAATATCATCTGCATATTCTGAGCAAATAGATTTATCAGTATTTTTGTTAAAATAGTTCAGCGATTCTTTACTATCTAAAATGAAATTATTCAAGATGTTGTTATCTTCAGCTAATTTATTAATTAAATCTTCGTTCATTTCTATTTCATTTGTAAAAGCAGTCTTCTCTGCATTTGAACTTTCATTAGGAAAATTAGTTTTGTTGTTAATTTCCTTTGAAGGAGAAAATTCGCTTTCTAGCTGTGCTTCTTTATATATATCAGAATCAGTAACATTAATGTTGTTTAAAATCAAATCTTTATCACTTTCGAGTCTTTGAAGTTTACTAAGATCGATATAATTAAGCTCAGATTCGTTTTCAAAAACTTTTATATTATTAAAGCTATTTTTGTTTAAATTAATTTCTATTGAGCTTTTGTTATTCTTTAAGTCGGTTTTGCTTACTCCAGCTTGTGTACCTGAAGTTTTAGCTATTAAGTTAGAATTATTGATTTCAATATCTTTATAAATGTCATTTCTTGAAGTTTTTTCGATTTGATTAAAAATAATGTTTTCTTTATTTTCTTCATTGACTCTCAAATTGAAAGAAGCTCTTGCTGTTTGATTTCCTAAATAATTAATATCAACTTCCTGTTTTATGTTTTTGCAATCTTTTAAAACATTCATTCTTTCGTTTATATTTTCATGTATATTTAGTTCAAAATCCCATTCTTTTATTCTATTTTTGGTAATATTTTTGGAATGTTTTTCATTTTGTAAATCAAAATTTTCAGCAACAACAGTCTTGTTATCATTTTGAGATTTGTAAATAGAGTTTTCAATATTAATAAAATTATTTTTATTATTATTTATATTTTGAATTTTTTCTCGATTTAAGTTAATTTCCGAAACTTTATTATTTAATTTATTAACATTCAAGTTTTTAGATGCTTTATTAGCCAACTCTATTTGCATGTTTTTGAGTTTGGTTTTCAAAAAGCTATCAATATTATTCATTTTGGATTTATAATTAACCCAATAAGCTGCATTGTTATGATAACTGATATTACTATAGTTTTTTTTGGGAACAATGTTATTTGCTTTTGACGTAAAAATAAAATTATTCCAGTTAAAATTCGCATTTGCAAAGCTTTTATTCTTTGTTTTTAGTCTTTTATCATTTTTAAATTCTTCATTAATTACTTTTTCTAAATTATTAACTATTTTGTTGCGATGAATATTTTCTGAGTTGAAGTTTAACAGCTCATTTTTATTAGAAAAAATAGGGTTTTTCATATTTTTATTCTCCAATTGGTTATTAATTAAACTTTTCTTGGGATTGTATAAATGGTGTACAAATAATTCTTCATTGTAAATTCTATTTTTGTTTTTTTTGTTTATGTTATAAAGATTATGATTATTGTATCTTTCCAAGTTATTAATCGGCTTTATAGCTTTTTCTTTTGAAATAGATTTTGCATCATTATTTACTTCTCTGTTTTTAATTATATTAGACATATTGGAAATTTTTAAAATGTTTTTTTCTTCATTGATTTCAACATTTACTTGTATTGGATTGATTCCGTTTTCTGAATTCTTAATCTTTAAATTATTACTATTATTTATTTTTGAATCGACATTAACAAGAGCTTTTTTAAACTCTTGAGTTTTAGCTGCGTTTTGAATTTCGAATGAATTAGAGTCCTTGAAATTAGGAATATTAATTGTTTCTTTATTCATATTAGAATAGTTTTTGGAAGTCGGCTCTATAATATTATTACTACAATTTTTGCTTTTAACAAACATGGTGTTATTCTCTCCATTAAATTTATGATCGTTATGGCATATAGTGTTATTGGCAATTATAGTCTGCTTTTGATCAATGGTGGATCTTAAACCTTTATACAATTTATTTTAAATCAATTTTATTTTTATTTTTGAAAAAAGAATTTTTGTTATAAATTCTATAAACATATATAAATTTAGATTTTACTGCTTATAAGAAGAGAAGTAGGATTTTTCTTTTTTTTGACTAATGCATTATATTTCTTTTTTAAATCTAAGATAGAAAGGTTTTTCGAATTGTTAAGAAGGTTGAAATATTTTTTCTTTATACTATCCAAAGAAGCGAAATTAGATTCTAACTCTGAAATTCCAATATTATTCTTTATTTCGTTTACATTTTGAGATTTAGGCCTTCTATTTATCATGTTATTCGAATTTGATCTAATGTTTGTATTATTAAAACTGATGCTTTTATTTTGTTTAATAGATTGAATGTCTTGAACTTTTTTGTTTTGAGATTCAGCTAAAATATTTTCAGAAAATTTTCGGAAATTCTGAATATTAATGTGCTGTTTAGCGGTTGAATCAGTTTCTCCATTGCTTTTATTAATTTTGAAGCTATTTTTCTTTTTAATATTGGAGTTTTTTTCTTTTGAAATACTCAAAAATTCATTAGCAGATTCATCATAAGTCATGTTTCGACTGTTTTTTAATATATTAAAATATATATTTTCTTTATTCAGAAGATCGCCTTTAACATTGATTAAATCTTGCAATTCTTTTTCGCAATAGTTTTTTGATTCAACACTTTTCTTTTTTTCAAAACCTGACATAATGAAGCTACTTTTTAAAACAGTTGGATTGCCAATATTATTATTAAAATTGTTGTAATTTTTTACCCCAATAAAATTGCTATTTTTAGAGCTGTTTTTGTTGTTTTTACAAAGATTAAATGTTGGATTGTTATTGAAATTATTATTAAAAGAATTTTTATTACTTAAAGGATGTAAAAAATTCATCTTATTGGGTAAATTCAATGAATGATTGTTCATGGTAGGTTTATTATTTTTAGGGAAAATATTATTATTAATTGCTTGAAATTTACTGTTTTTATTGAAATTATCATTTAACGCATTAGAAACGGTATTATTTGAGTTATTTTTATTATAATTGTTATTTTCAAAAAGGCTTCTATTTGTATTATTAGCTTGTTGAGGTCTCTTTATATATTTTTGTGTATCATTATCAGCTTTGGAAACATTGCTTTTATAGGTGAAATGAAAATTATTATCGGAATTTTTAATTAAATGCTCATCATCAAAGTTCATGTTAAAGTAATTTCCAAAAGAATTTTTTTCTTGGGAATTTTTTTGAAGATTACGATTGTACGAATCATGAAGCTTTATATTCTCTTTATCTTTAATCAAATAAGATTTAACATCTTCCTTTTCACCAAAAATAGAATTTTTACCTATTCCTGTTTCTTTTATGTAACTTTTATTAGAATTTTCAAAGACATAATAGGCTTTCATTAAGTCTTCTTCGATATATTTATTTACATGCTCGTTTGATTTTGAATTATTTAAAGTTTTTTTGAGCTCAAAACTTTTCAATTTATTTTGAATTATAGGTTTTTGAATAATTTTATTTGAAGATCCGTTATATTTGTTATTTGGAATTTGCATTTGAATCTCTTTGATTAATTTATTATTTGTAACTATGTTTGAAATTGGCCGCATTATTATCTTGCTATTTGTAGATTTATTCATCGCTTCCTTATTGTCAAAACAATATTGCTTGTTAGACATTTAATTAATTTTATTTATTAAAATTTTGTTATAAATTAATAAGCAATTACTTGTCTGCTATTTAAGATATTTTAATTAATGTAAACACTTCCCTTTAAAAAAGTGATTTTTTTAATTTTTATTAAAATATTTGAGTAAATAAATTTTTAAAAATAAATAACATGTAATTATAATTTCCTGTAAAAACCTAAAAATTTCTTATTTTTATAATTATTCAATTCTTTTATAAAATAAATCATTGATCACTTAATTTTAATTTACATAAATTAATCAATAACGACAAATTTTTAAAAATGTCATAAAGTAATATGTTTATAGAATTGTTTTATGTTTTTAATTTTTTTTGAATTTCATAATAGTTCCAACATAAAGTCTTTTTGACAAAATCTACATTGAGTTTTCCTTGACAGAGAATGAAAAAGTTTTAAATTTCCAGTAACTTGTATCAATCGTATCATCTATGAATAAAAATGACTAGAATTATTATCTACCTGAATAGTTTTATGGAATTTGAATAAAATAATTAATTTCATCTAAAAGGGTTCATTAAACAAGCTTTTAGTCAATTTTACATCGAAATATTTTTGACATTTTTAAAAAAATACAAATTTTAAGTTGTATTTTTATTTTGATTACAATTTACTTCAATAATTTACTCTTACAAACAATTTTCAATAATCGTAAAACAGTAAAAAGTAAATCAGAATATAATAAAGCAATTAAAAAATACTATTTTGATAATAGAAAAAGCTTTTTAATATCTCGACTGTAAAATAGACAAAATTTGCAATGTAAAAAATTATTCCATAAATAATTAATTCAAACCTACTTTTTAAAGATAATGAAAATTTAAATATTTTTTTAGTAAACAGCTTTTTATTTTTAAGATTTAGTAAAGATTTTTATCTTTATATCTCAGATATCATTCAAAAAAGAGTTAATATTATATTTAACGAGAAAATTTATTATTAGAATACAATCTGGAGAAATTTAATTTTTTTAATTTACTTTTAGAATTCTATTTTTCATTTTATTAATTTTGTCTAATATATTTATAATGTTCTATTAATTATTTCTATTTAAAGGATTTGTTATATAATCTTCTATTAAATTTGATTCTTACATAATGAAATAAAAGAAGAATTTCATAAATATAAAATTTAAATTATTAATTTATAATTCAGGGTCTTTTTCACCTTTCAATTTTTCAGCTACTCCTGACAGATCGGGAGTCAAATTATCTGCCGCTCTCTTGATTTTTTCAGTTAAAGTTTCTGCCTGCGGTTCAGTACCAGTTACTCTATAATAAAAACTCTTCAAATTATCAAAAGCAGATTGGAAGTATGCAGATATTTTATCACCATAATTTGTCTTAGCTTCTTGTAAGAATCCATTAATTTTTTCTTGATTAAAATACTTTCCTAAATCAAATCTAGGAATTATATCAGGTACATCAGCAGTATATTTGTCAATTAGGCTTTTAAAAGTATATGAGTGTTCAGGATATTCTTCAGGATACATTTTATTAAGAAGTTTATCCCAAGCCATTTTCAAATTGTCCCGAGTAACATTTACTGCATTTTTCAAACCTAATTCATCAATGATATTTGACATTAAATCACTTGTTGATTTATTTTCTTGTCCAACATTTCTCACGTAAGCAGAACTCAATAAGAATACCATTAAAGCGACCATTAAATGTTTAGAAATCTTGAAGCTCATCTCTATTAGTAATCAGTCTTTTAATAAATTCTAAAATTATTTAAGTTTATATATAAAAAATTTTATCGTTCTTTCAAAAAAATTATTAGTATCATTTTAAAGATGCATCAGCTGATAAAATTTATAAATTCTAATTTCCTATATTCCCAAAAATTAAGTATTTTAGAAATTGAATAGAATTTTTATCTTTATAATTTTATATTCGGATTTTTTATTTATAAAGTATTAAAAATTAAAAAATTTTTTATTTAAATTAGCTAAAGTGATATAAAATAAAAGAAAATCGTTCTGTCAAAATTTAATTTATAATAATTTAATAATTTAATTAATCTTAAAGTTAAATTAAAGTTAAATTTTTTTTAAATTTAGAGTTTTTTGTTATTAATTCAAATAAAATAAATGATTTGGTCTTCTTGGAAATAAATTTTAAAGAATTAAAATTGAACATTTATGGAATGAATAAATGGGGATTGGGGATTGGGGAT
>Ga0194116_10003177_pt1 | contig 20065 bp, 25 predicted proteins | sample TA2MahsurfametaG_4_FD_148617 | JGI IMG/M metagenome (GOLD analysis project Ga0194116, IMG submission 148617) | Freshwater microbial communities from Lake Tanganyika, Tanzania - TA2015008 Mahale S9 surface | ecosystem: Environmental > Aquatic > Freshwater > Lake | place: Tanzania: Lake...
ACAGTTCCAACATAGTCAGAACCAGTAAGACCAGCATTAGCTTCTACATTTACATAAGGGCCAGCGAACGCAGCGGTGGCAAGGAAAGGAGCAGCTGCGACAGCTGCGATTGCGGATTTAAACATAAAATTGTACCTCTAAGTTTCTCGCAGAGTAATACCTGCGGATGTAAGGAGAACCGACATTCTCCGTTTGATTCAGTGAGTCAACGAGTAATTGAGGTCTCATCACCTGAATGTATTTATTTTAACACAAACTTGGGATCATGTCAACTAAGAACAGGTTAAGAGTTTTGCTGCTGTTGGTGCATTGAATTTTCGGTTATCCGACCAAGATAAGGATCATAATTCATATAATCTTTAATATCAACGTTTGCTCCATTCTGTTGCCAGAAGTTTAGTTGTGCTTCATAGTTTCCTTTATGGAAAGCATCAATATGCTCTGGGTGAATAGAAGATCCAAGTTCAATCCTATAAAGGAGTAATGGAATAGAATATGTGTTACCCGAATTATAAATCAAATCATCTGCAACAGGACGTGGTTTAACCCCATTATCAAGTTTATATTTGTCACCTCTGACATGATGCTTTAAAAGTTTTTCTGCATGATGACGATTAATCAAATAGCAAGCAGTTGAAAAATCATTTACAAATCTCTTATGAAGTTTAACATGAATATCTCCAGTACAAATAATAGCGATTTGTACGATATCCCAATCATAGGGAATATGGGCATAGAAGTCTTGCCAGGTAAAATTCCAATATGCAACTAAGTCCAAACTACAATCATCTTCCATAATGATTGCATAAGGACTATCGGAAGTTTCATACCAGTGCTTGATTGCTTTCAAGTGAGAAGTAATACAACCTATTTCACCGGATGTCATCATCTCAGGATAACGTCCAGTAATAATATCACTCAAATCATCTTCTCTACCATCATATGCAGAGATGCGTGTGTAATTTTCAATCTCCCAATACTTAAATTGGTTCTCCATACACTCGCGTCTTTCTGGTTGCCCATCAAGATTTAAGTAATAAATTGGTCCAATACCTTTCAACTTATACGTTGATTTATTTTTGTCTACTAATTCCATCATTTTTTTTGAAATACATCATCGTAAAAACTTTGGGGAACTTTATCCCAAAAAGTAGGCGTTACAACTTCTGCTTTACATCCACCAAGCCACCAAGCAGCTTCACTAAATGTACTACCAAAAGTACAAACTATTTTCTTTTGGCACATGGACAGCAAATACATTTCAAGAAATGCTTCTTTAGTTTGCTGAACATCATCAATAGTTCCATCATTTCCAATTACACTTACTGAACGAGGAAGTGTAATGATTTGATTTGGATACTTTTCCTTATAATAATTATTAATATTTAAGTTATCTGAAGAAAAGAAAAACTTTTGAGTTGGGTCTAATTTTTGAACTTCTCTTTCAAATCCTTCAAAATCAACCCACACACTTCTACTTCCATCATCAATAGGTGGTAACCAACTTCTAATGTTGATGCCTACCATATTTTCTTTGTCCCAGTCTTTTGTAATCCCATCCACAATTTCTTGAAGATCTGGTTTCAGTTTAAACCTTTGAAATACTGGTACGTACTTATCAATAAAATATTGTGGTACTTTCCCATAAAGAAAATCAATAGTTTTTAACCCATCAATATAGTGCTCTTCATCCTCGTCAACAAGCACACGCCAAACTGATCCTGTATGAGGATACTTTTGAATATCTTCTGGAGTTGCCAACTCAAAATTTTCAAACAGATGGACATCTGTTGGTTTTTCAATCATTACCTTATCATATCTTGCCATATGAGAAGCATATGATTTAATCCTATTGCCTAGTGCAGCAGTTCTTAATACTACGAATGTGCTCATTTGTTTTCTTCAATCCACCTTTTAACTTTTAACTTAGGTTCCCATCCAAAAGTATTTCGTGCTTTATCATTACAAGCAAGTGTTGTTCTTGCTTCACCATCTCTAGGTGGGATATGCACATAATCTTTAGAAATCATTTGAGCGATTTCAAGAATAGAAATATTTTCACCACTTCCAATATTATACACCTGACCATAACATTCGTCATCTAAATTTGCAAGAGCAACCATGAGGTTTGCATTTGCAACATCTTGAACATGTACAAAATCTCTACGTTGTTCGCCATCACCAACAATAGTTAAAGGTTCTCCAGAATTGTTTTGACGTAGAAAAATACCAACTACAGGTGCATACTGACCAGTCGTTGGTGAACGTTCCCCATATACATTAAAGTATCTAAAAATGATTGTCTTAAGTCCATAGAGATTGTTATATAACTTACAGAGTTCTTCTCCAGCAACTTTAGATACTGAATATGGATTTAAACAATCATTAGGATCAGTTTCATAGTTTGGAAATTTATTCAGACCATATGCAGATGATGTTGATGAATAAATGACTTTTTTAACTCCTGCTTCTCTAGCACACTGAAGAACAGTACAAGTTCCAACAGCGTTTTTAGTAACAGCATTAATTGGATTTTTAATGGCAGGTTGAAGTCTGGACTCTGCTGCAAGATGAAATACGTAATCTACATTATTATACAAATCCCTAGTAAATTCATAATCACAAATGTCTAATTTATGATTATCTGCTTTAGAATTCCAATAAAACTTTTCATTACACTCTGCGCTTTCGTTATCAATTACGACAACTTCCCAGTTCATACCAATTAATTTATCAACAAGATTCGATCCAATGAATCCTGCTCCACCAGTTACTAATGCTTTCATTTTATTTAAAGGATTTTGCAATTTTTCTTTTTAATTCTGTTGTTGAATAGTCATGACTTCTATCAACAAAAACTATTTTGATTGATTTATCTTTTCCAGTATAACTACCATCACTATAATCATCACCAAGAAATCTTACGTCATAATCATCAAGATAAGATAGGAAAGTATCTTCTGCTTGATAAACAACAATATCATCTATATACCGAATTGCTCTTAGAATTTCTTTTCTTTCTTCTAAAGTCTGAACTGGTTTTAGTTTATGTGGTCTGGCAAAAGATGGATCTTCATGTAGTGCGACTGTAAGATGATTGCAGTGCATCTTACAATCTTTAAACATTCTGATATATCCAGGATGAATCAAATCAAAGGCACCTGCAATAATACCTTTGACTAGTGGTTGATTTTGTTTCCAATTTTCAACGTTTTCTCCCTTATCATCAATAAAAATATCTGCAGTTGGTTTGCAGAACATAGGGAATAGTTCATGATACTTATATCCCCATTTATTAAGTTGCTTTTTAGTTAGTTCTGTATGGTCAATACCTGAACCTTTACCTCTAGCAGTTTGCATAATAATATAATGCCCTTCGTCATATAAACGATTGACTTGCTCAACCATAAAAGGAAATGGTTGAGCGTTTTCATAATCAGGTTTTCCTTTTTCATTGTTGGGAGTATAACAAAGTGTCCCATCAATATCAAAGCAATATCTCATACAACTCCATGAAGAAAAATCTGATGGACACACTCAACAATTCCATAATCTCTACTAGGAATATGATAATCCCATAGTGCATTATTAGCGATACTTCTTGCTTTATTTGTTGGATGGAATCCCGTCAAAATACCATAAGGTAAAGAATTGCTTTCACAATATTTGATACAGTTGATAATATTGTTAGATTCTCCACCAGAACTAATCAAGATACAAAGTGTATCTGGTTTTGCATAGTACTGAAGAAAACGACAGTACGCTTGGTCCATTCCAAAGTCATTAATAAAGCAAGTCAACATTGATGGATCAGAAAAAACCATCGAATTTTTATTATGAAATTTCACATAGTCTTGAGAAATGTGTGAGGCAACAGAGTTACTACCACCATTACCAAGAATAATGATGTTATTATGTTTAGCAAAAGCATTTTTGAACTTTTGAAACTGTTCCTCTATATGAGCTCCCTGTAGAGCCTCAACGTATTCTGAAAATGGATTCATAGTTTCTTTTTAAGGCAGAAGAAGATACTATTCCCATAAGTTGTATGCATCCTAAACATAGCATCACCGAAAAGATAACCAAAGAAAAGACCTTGAGGGCGTGCAGCAACACCTTCAGGAGTTCCTGGGTGGTGTGGATACTGAATTCCTACGGGAGTAGGTGGCCAAGATGGGTCATATGCAAGTTCAAAACCACAATCAAATAGAAGATTAATCCACTTCACAGAGTTAAAAACTGATTGATGTCTACGAAGGAATTTACCATCAACCCAACCCACATCATCGGGAACAACAGAAATAGAACAACAAAACACACCGTCATCCTTCAGGTGATTGCGAATTTGCTGAAAGAAAGTCTTCAAGTCCTCTTCAGCAATATGCTCTACAACCTCCCAAGTTGTGATGAAATCAAATTGCATTTTTTCATCATCTTCATACAGTTGATATGGTTTGGAAAGATCGACTGTAAACAAATTTTTATCGCCGTATTGGTCCCAGTTATGCTTTCCTGCTCCACGCTCACGGGCATTTGTAGATCCTTCAAGACCTACACCAATATCACCCCTGGAGATGAAATCGGCAATCAATTGTCCTCCTGCACATCCAAGATCAAGGACCCTAATTTGCTCATTATTAAAATGTTCTTTTACTGCATTAATATAATCAATATCAGTCGTATTATCGTCTACAGTTCCTACAGGCGCAATATGATCGGGAGATTCAATTGCTACGGGATGTTCCGTTTCTAATCTAATCATAACTTTTTACCTTTTACTCCATCAGAGGATACATTAATTTTAACTGAAGAATATGGCAATGTCAATTTATCCTTTTCGGAAAAGGTTAAAAAGAAACCACCATTGCCAGCACCACATAACTTATGGGCGGTGACAAGTGGACTATTTAGTAGATAATCATCAATTGACTTTACCATCTGGTTTTCACTAATAGAAGAACTAGTTTGTTTTTTCTGAACCCAACTTTGATTCAAATGATATAGAAACTCGTCATAATTTTTTTGAAGTAATGAATCATATGCCTTCTCAAGTGTATCAAGTAGTGGTGGTATCTTATCAAGATTATCACTCACATCTTTCAAAACATTTTTTGAATTTCTAGTGACACCTGTAAATACCAAATGTGCATCATAGTTTTCAAATAACTCTGTTGATTGAAAATCATACTTTACAATTCCACCGCGCTGAAATTCAATTCTTTTAAATCCGCCAATACCACATCCATAAGGATCTTGATAACCACAATATGGATTAAACTCCCTCTCTAAATCATAAGCAAGAGAGCATATTTCAATATCGGTCATACTTAGACCCTTAAACATTGAAACACACTTAATTAAGTTGATGAGGTATGAAGAAGATGATGCAAGTCCGCTTCCCTGTGAGTATGCATCACTTGTCATACTTACTGTTAATGGGGTACAACCAAAATGATTTAAAACTACTCTAACCAAATCATTTTGAATGTCTCCAATAAATTCAGTTTCTTCTCTCTTTGAATAGTTTACGATGTACTTATGTCCTTGCATATTGTATCCAAACTTATCTTCATGCAAAGTTATATAAGTTTTAAGGTCACAAGTAAAACTAATTACAGCACCATATCCATACTTTTCAACAAAGTATGGATTATCACTAGATCCACCAAATAGAGAAACCCTGAGAGGGCAGGAAGAAACGTACATTAAAGGACAATCCAGTTATCTACATAAAGGTCTTTTGTATCTTTGTCGGCATATGCTGGACCAAACCACATTTTGGGTGCTATCACTTTCTTATTTGGATTTGATTGTAACCATGCACCCCACCAACTCATAGAACTATTAGCAATAATAGCATGAGAACACAGAGACATCAAACACAAATCAGCATAAGGAAGAAATGAACCATCAGAGTATTTTTCTTGTGGTTCAGAAATCATAAACCTATCACTTGAGAAAAAGTCCTGCTCTTTCACCCATTCTGAAGAATCTGAGAATACGATAACTGGCTGATTATCATCAAAATGTTCCAGTGCTTTTTCGTAGTATTCTAAAGATTGAACTGGGTGTTGATCAGAACAATTTACATATGCCCACTTAAATCCTCTTGGATCAACTAGATTAGGATCACCGCGACGAACGTGCAGCATGATTGGTTCTTGACCATCAAGCTGCTGAATGAATTCTTTACATGGATCCATATGCTCATCCAAAAATGTATAGTCTTTACGGATTTGCTCTGAGATATTTTTGAAATACTTTTCAGATTGAAAAAATCCATGAAGACTTACATTATCTGGACAGTTTTCAAAAAGTTCTTTATCAAAATGAAAAAACCTCTCACCAACATACTGGAAGTCATCATATGTACCAATGTTTTTATCAGTTACAGATTCCAACTTGAAGCATTCACCAAGACTATAGTTCTCTATTCCCTTAAGGTGAAATGGAGGAATAGACCAATCATAACCATGATGAGCAGCGATGCCGCGAAGAGCAGCATACTCAAACATCTGATTTCCAAGTCTTCCTAAATTTCCAATTTGATTAAATGCTAACATATTTTTTAAGATACTCTTGATTTGAATAATACTCTTTTAGTTGTTCTTTGTTTAGAGTTTGTAAATAGTTCCACAACTCAAAATTTTGAGACATATAAGGATTTCCTCTTACTGACTCTGGCCAAGAGTTTGGTCCTCTACTGTGCTCCAAGTGATAAATCCAATTATCAATTCTACCAAGATTATATCCAAGAGTAGTAAATCTAAAGAATCTTTCCTTATCTTCTGGAGAAGATCCTCTAAAGTTTTCATTTTCCATTCCACCTTCAATATAAGAAGAGCGATTGAAAAACTGAACCCACCCAAAATCTGAGGTGCTTACTTGAGAGTTACTATCTAAAATATCAAAATCAAAATCTTCATTCAAGAAATCAGAAACAATCTCATCAGTCACATGAACTTGTTTTTGATATGTTCCATTTCCGTAAGGATAAACAACATCACATGTACCATCTAGAATTGATTGATATGCACTTACATATGTTTGAACTGGCATTAAAACATCACAGTCATAATTAATAACAACATCAGTTTTAACCATCGAAAGCATCTCATTTAGAATATGCATACGATAGAAAACTGGATCATCTGATTGCTCAAAGATATGTGTGAGATTAATGTCTTTACCTAAAAATTCTTTTACTTGAGGTAAAACACTTTCTGCAAATACTGGTTCACTATCAACCTCCTTTATAATTACATTTGTATTAAAGTTTCCAAACAAAAAACAAAGAAGAGTAATAATGTTCCTCATCCTATCTGAGGACTCTATCCTCAAAGGAATAATAAAAGTAGCGTTTGATAAATCAACCATTTGAATATTCCCAACTCTCAAAAAAATCTGCGTGTTTTTCTTGTAGATATTCTAACTCGCTTTGAATGAATTGCCAAGCAGCACCATCTCCCTCGATAACAATATCAAAATTAAGTTTTGATGTAGCGTTATTATTATGTTGTCTACTTGTTGTCAGAATATCATTTAAGATGAGTGGCATACCATATTTTATGCGAAGACGATGATACCACTCATGATCCATACTTGTTAAAATAGATGTATCAAAATATTCAACATTCTCATTTCTGATGGTTACATTTGTAGGACATCCCAAAAGATTATTTCCGACTAAAAGATGGTCTGGATACTTTGGAACTCTTTCATCAAAAAAATTAACGGCGTCATAAGTATGGTTAAATCCATTGACTAACCAATACCTATCAGTATTGTCAAGAGCATCAACAATAAGTTTCAAAGCATCTGATGAGAATAAGAAATCATCACAGTGTAAGATTTTAATATACTCACCTTTACACAAATCCATCGCAACATTTGAATTGGCAGACATTCCAACATGTTCAAGATTTTTCTCATAGGTTATTGAAAATTTGTCTTGATATTCATCACAAAGATTTTCTACTAAGTTATTTGATGAATTATCAGACACAACCACTTCATAGTCACCAAAAGATTGATTGGTAATTCTATCAAAAGATTCTTTCAGATATGTTAAATCTGTTTCACTTTTAATGTATGCTGGAATTGCGATAGAAATTTTAGGCATCAAATCCTCTCCCACCTCTCAGGAATGAGATCACTATCATCAACTGTTGCTGCAGATCCATACCATACTTTAGGAGCAACAATCGGTTGAGTTGGGTTCTCAATCAACCATGCACCCCACCAACTCATAGAACTATTGGCAATAATTCCACCAGAACAAAGAGACATCAAGCAAAGGTCAATATAAGGAATTAGAGAATGTCTCATCTGTCCATCAGCATCAAGGTGAACATGTCCATATCTTTCATTATTTTCAGAAAGAAGAAATCTATCAGAACTAAAAATTTCTTGTTTAGAGCACCAAGCAATATCATCAGAGAATACAAGGACGGGAATGTCCTTATCAAACTTTTCTAATGCTCGCTCATAATACTCAAGTTCACAAACAGGATGATAATACTGGAGATTTACATAATCACCTCTACGAACATGCAGGAAAATAACATCTCCAATTTCAGAAATGAAATTCTTACAAAGTTCCAGATGCTCTGATTTAAATGTGAAGTCTTTTTTAATTTCGTCTTTGATGTGAGCGAAATACTTTTCTGTCTGAAAGTAATCTTCAAGATTGCAGTTATCCGAGCAGGAATTAAAAAATTCCTCATCAAAAGCACCAGTATTTGCTTTATATGTTGGAAAGTCACCTGGAACAAATCCAAGGTTCTTTTCGCCAACACCACTCATCTCAAAACAGTCAAATAGACCATAATTGGTTTGATGTGGACCTTCAGGAGAAGGAACGACCCAATCATATCCATGATGCGCTGCAATACCACGAAGGGCAGCATACTGAAACATTTGATTACCAAGACGCCCGTTAGATCCGAGCCTGTTATAACCGATCATAATTACTCCTCTATTACAATTGTGGGGGGAAGATTAAAGTGAAAACCAAACGGAGTTAATCCTTGATTTTCTGGAACTGCAGTTTCATATGAAAACCTTGCTGCAACTTCAATAGGAGGAAACTTACATCCTTCTTCAATAAACATATGTCTATTGTGTACACAAATGTTTCCATCTTCTGCAAAGTTATTTGCGTTAAAGTGTTTATAGAAGTCTCCAGTGGTGCAATCAAAGGGTATTTCTCTTTTCAAAGGTACTTCAAGAAGTTTTTTACTTCTTAAAGAAAATCCACCATTTCCAACTCTAATGTGTTCTCCAAATGGAGTCACATAAGAATTTTCTTGATAAGGCCAAGGAGCACCAATATAGTCATATTCATAAAACTCATCAGACCATGCTTCTGGATTAATAATAAAAGCATGGTCATGAACCATCAAACAATAATCTTTATCTACATGCTTATAAAGTTCATACAGACAATACCTACTGTATTCATCAATATTAGTAATTGGAAAGACCATTTCCTCTACAAAAATACCATCCTCTAACAAAGAATCTTGGTATTGGTCTTTGATTTCTTTTGACGTAATAAGTTTTACTGAACCAAAGTTTGCTTGCTCGATACAGGTATAAACTGCTTTAATAGTTCCACTAACTCTGGATGTATTGTCTACGGCAACTAAAGTTACTCTAGATAAATCAAGCATTTATAAAAGTGTCAACGACTGTTTCAATATAATCAATCATATTCTGATTAATTGTTGGAGAGCATCCAAGGAAGAATACTTTGTTCAACACTTGGTTTGCTTTTGGATATTTAGTTGCATCATCAAGATGACTATATCCAGGGTGAAGAAGAACATTACCTGCAAAGTAGTTGCGAGTTTGAACTTTATTACTTTCAAGGTGAGCAACAAGAGACCTCTTTAGATCTTTATCTTTACATACAATTGGTACACCAAACCAACTTGTTTCTGCACCTTCACGCTCATTGACAACTCTGATTCCTGGAATTTTTTCAATAATCTTTTGAATTTTTTCTTTGTTGCTTCTACGGAGTTGGTGGATTTCTTCAAACTTTTGAAGTTGAATAAGTCCCACAGCACCTTGCATATCAAGAGGTTTCAGATTGTATCCCATAGTTGAGAAGACATACTTATGGTCAACTACATCCTCATAGTTTTCTAACCAAGTATCAAAACGCTTTCCGCAGACACCATTAGAAAGAAGGTTCTGTTGGCCAACACAATAACATCCACGACCCCACCATGCAAAACTACGAGCAAGGTCAATAATTCCCTTTTCGTTTGAAGAAACCATACCACCTTCCATCGTACAGATATGATGTGCAGGATAGAAAGAACAAGAAGCAGCAACTGCATAATCAGTCAGATAATTACCATGCCACTTGCTTCCAAGACTATCACAATTATCTGCAATCAAAGCAATACTCTTACGACGGCAAAGGTCAACAAACTTGTTCATGTTATAGGGATTACCAAGAACAGGTGATGAGATGGCACCAACAGTTCTTTCAGTGATCTTGTTCTCAACCTGCTCTAAATCCCAGTTAAGATCTTCCCAGTCAATATCAACAAAAACAGGTTTCAAACCACACTGAACAATAGGTGCAATCGTAGTAACAAATCCACATGCACACACAATAATTTCATCACCATCTTTCCACCCAAAATACTTTTTGAGTGCAGCAAACATCACAAGATTAGCAGAACTTCCAGAGTTTACCATTACAGAATGTTTGAAGTTAAACTTCTTAGAAAACTCACGTTCAAACTTATTGACCTGCTCGCCAGAGGAAAGCCATTTTCCTTTCATAGTAGAATGAATAAGTTCCCTAACCTCCAGGTCATCCCAGTAAGGACCAGAGTAATAAACATTATCCTCACCCCCAACAAACTCTTTCTTGTTTGCAAGATATGGGAACACATCTTTATCTACTTCTTTGGCAGATTGAATAAAATTATCAATTAGGTCGTACATAGTTGTTTAATAATTTCGTCTGTTGAGATTGATTGAGCAAATCCAAGTGATTGTAATTTTGTTGTATCAAACCAAAAATCTTTTGCTTGAACAATCTTATGGAATTCTGGTGCTTCTTTTGATTTTATAATTGACTTAGAACCCAGATACTCCTTTGCTTTACCAATTATATCACCAATAGATGTTGGTTGTCCACTTCCAACATTATAAATTTCGTTCATGTTTCCTTTATCACAGATAAGTTTTATTGCTCTACATACGTCATCAATATGCATCACATCACGAACTGGTGTTCCATCATCATATAGATAAACATCTTCATTCTGTTTAAGAAGATTAATCATATGAACCAAAGCGTTCTTTTTTAGAGATGCCTTATTATCACTTTTCCCCAAAACGTTACACAAGCGTATAATTCTATACTTAACATTATAAGTTTTACAAAAAGAAACTAAAAGATCCTCTGCTGCTTTTTTTGTGATTGAGTAAAACCCTGTGGGTTTGCAATGGTATTCTTCTTTTGCTGGTAGTTCACATTCCCCGTAAACGAACCAAGAACTGATAAAATTGAAGACAATATCAGTATCTCTACAAAAATCCAAAACTTCACAAAGAACCTTGAGGTTGGTTTCAACATCTAATGTAATATTGGTATGAACGTTGTAATTGTCTACTGTAGAAATTAAGTAGAGAATATTTTTTGTTTTTGGTTTTCTTTCTTCCCTTTCTTGCTTCACAATAAAATGTGGGTAGAGATTACAAAATCTACCACCCACAAATCCAGAAGCACCATAAACACTTAACATAATTAAAACTCTATTTTTTAGAATGAAACTGATTCAATAGATCTCGTAATGCTTGAGTTTTAATTTGATTGTATTGAACTCCCACGTCTCCTTTCATCCAAGGAAGTGTATTGCTTGCATTCTTATAATGGAAGATGAAAGCATCTTGAAGGAGATTTTCATCAGTTTCAAACTTCAACATGTCAACAAAAGTTGGTTTAGGAAAATTATTTTCTCTTGCAACTTTCATAATTGTATCAAAGTTGTTATAAGCATATTCCCAATAGTCTTCTCTCTCAGTTTGGTGTGGGAAAGTGCGAAGATTTGATTCCTGATAGTCACGAATCTCTACTTCACCTTTTTCAAAGTCAGCAAACATTTGACCACATCCACTATAATTCACTTCATAAGGTGGTTGAACATCAACAAGGACACCCCACTGGTCAATATAACGTTCTTTGATTTCGTTCTTATACTTCTCAAGATAGAAACGAACCTCACCACCAACATCAGTTGCAATACCATCTACGTCACCACAACCCCAACTAATTTCCTCTGGGTTAGGAAGTTCATGTGGTTTTGCAAAGATGATACCATTCCAAGTATATTTGAAAGCAATTTTGCCAGGATTCTCTGGACTCTTATATTGCTCATGATAACGATATGAGGGAACAAAAGCAAAATTATGATCCTTCATCTCATCATTCAAATTAATATCTCTGATAAAAAACATATCAGAGTCAAGAATCATAGAGAGACAATCGTTTTTTGAGATATAATTTTTCCATCCCCAAGTGAAGGAATATGCACATGCATTATTTCCATTCGTATAACTATTACCATCAAACATCTTTACTCCATTAAGATACTGGAGTTCTGGGTCAAGTTCTACACGAATACACTTTACTCCAATCTTTTCGCAGATGGAACTGATTTCACCGATCTTGGATTCATCAAATCCACCATCACCACCAGGACGTTCATTATTAAACACAATAAACTCATAGTCATCTTTGACATGGCGTTTAATTGTTTCGTACTGAAGTTGGATAAAATCAGGACGATTATGGGAATAAGTATAAATTTTAACTTTACTCATTTGATGCTCCTATAGAATTCTTTTGTTTCTTTATACATTTCATATTCCTTCTTACACTCCGTTCCTGTCATTAAATCACCTTCACGATCTAACCAGTACCAATCATCCACAATAGATTCGTGAGGTCTCCACCAACCATTAGAAGTTTTGAAATCAAACCAATACTTTGGCGCAATTACATCACAATCTTTATTAGTCCAAACAGGCCAAAATGCAAAAGTAGAAGATGAAATAATTGCATTCTTAGCAGTATTGAGAATTGAATAATCAACTCCAACTGGACCACCAGGATAAGCATACCATCCAATACTACCTTGATATGGATCTTTTTCTTCCATCACCGCAGAACCAACAACCTCTGCAAATGGAATGAATTGTCTCGCATGTTCTGGGTCATCGGTTACACAAACAAATTTCATATTTGGATTTTTGTCCAACATATGTTTTGCTGCACTCTGATAATACTCTGGGGGAACCCAAGAAGCACCAGTCAAATAATCACCACCACGAAATTGAATTACACAAATATCATCAGAAGAATAGTCAGTAATTTTATTGTCATACTCTAACCATTTGATAATATCATCCCTACGATCATTAATATAAGACATATTCTGAAAGTAACCCTCTACTTTCGTGTTGTCTTCAAGTCCATTCCAAAGATGCTCGTCAAAGATATTCATTTCTTCCCCACCCATATAAGAGGGATATCTTTGCCTACGCTCCAAATAGTAATTAGCAATTCCTTCTGGCAATTCAACAGGAGGTCCGCCTTCAGGTCCATGCCCACCAATGACTAGTTTACCCATATCAAAGTTAGTCATAAAAGCACATGCTTTGAATGGAGTGGTAGGTTTCTTTTGAATACCCCACTCATAACCCATTCGTTCCGCAATAATTCTTGGAACAACTATGTGCCAGAGTTGGTTTCCTATACCAGAACCATCGTAAATTTCAGAAACAATCATTTGATTAAACTTGCAAACTTCTCTTTGTTATCAAGGATGTATTGTGGATAAGAATTATCTACAGAAACAGTTTGATAAATTGCATAGTCCCTTCCCAGTGGGTCTTTATTATCTTTAACTCTAGCAACATTCTGTTTGATTTGATCGTTGTTTAACTCCGAATGAGCAGCACACTCAATCTTCTTCAACACCCTCTCCTCAACGGAAAGACCTTCACTTCCAACATAACTCCAGTGCCATCCACCAGGGAAAATTCTATAATTCTTTTCATTCTCTTGCTTACTACGCAGTTCAGACAAAGTATATTTTTCAAGAATTGACTTTCCAAATACCTTTGTACCCAACCACCTGGGTCTATCATCATAGTCCCAGTCAGTAGTCATAGCACGAATTATACCACCGACTTCAACAAGATTCAAGTATCCCATACAATTTTCTTGAGCAAAATGAAAGATTGCATCTTGCTCAAAGTATGATTGCAATTCTGAGATTGCTTCTGGGTTTGGAACTTCATCCACATCACTCCAGATAATTACATCATCACTAGAGGCATTTTCAAGAACAACTTTTTTGATATTATCTTTTTGAAAAACATCCCTTTGATATGGATGAAGTTCTGGTGATGTTGTATCATTAACAATATTGTGAATAATCTTATGATTAAACTTTTCAAACCTGTCTCTATTTTCTTGATAAAAAAGTGGTTTATCAAGACCAGAGAATGTTTTTGTTGCTTCACTTAATATAAAGTAATCAACATATGGATCGAGAATATTCAACCTAATTTCAAGAATATCTAATTCATTGAAGAAAGGAAATACATCAATTACTTTCATATTCCTCCTTCATCGCATTAAAGACTTTGGAAATTCCTTCCTGAATGGATGTTTTCGGCATCCACCATTTAGTAATAAATGTATCTGCCAAGTTTCTCTTATCTAACTGAACTGAATCCTTCTCTTCGGATGGTTGAAGTACAATATCATACTTACCATTTAAAGCAAATTGCCCACAAATCATACTGGCAATATCTTTAATTTTTGTATAATGGAAACTAGTAATATGAAGATTGTCTTCTGAAGTGAAATCAGTAAAGTTTTCCATAACAGTTTCAAGTGCTTCACAGCAGTCCTCTGCATAAAGAAAATCACGCTGTTCTTCACCATCAGTAAGCATATCAATTACACCAGTTTCAAATCCCTTACGAATAAAGTCTGTAATAACGTGTGCTTTCTCATAGTCTTTTTCAATGCCATAGACATTCCAAAACTTAACAATCAATCCATTAAGAGATTTGGTATAAAGTTCTCCTACGTTTTTAAGAACACCATATGGAGAATAACTCATGTTACTCATCTGAGATGATGCAAACACAAATCTCACATTATATTTCTGCAGAAGGGTAAATGCATTTGCCATCAGACGGCAGTTGTTATTAATGAACTGAAAAGTGTGTTGATACTTTTTCAGATATCGTGACCCACCCACATCAAAAGCAAGGAAGAATACAAAATCAGAATCAGCAATTCTTTCTTCCAAAAGAGGATTGGGGATTGTAGTCATGTCTTCATCTGGTGTATTCACCAAATCAAATTCATGCACCTGATGTCCTTTGTTACGTAGATACTCTGTCAGGTAAGCACCGATTTGCCCACTGGAACCTAATACTGTAATTTTCATATCAAACGGGATGGTGGAAAGGAATGTAGTTTTCTTTTTCTATTTGTGAATTGATCCAATCATAAGTTCTTGCGATGCCTTCCTCAAGTGACATAGAGTAATCCCACTGGAGTTTTTCACGAATTAGATCATTATTTGAATTACGCCCACGAACACCTAGAGGACCATCAATATGTTTTTTAGTAATCGTCTTACCACCAGCCTTCGCAGCAAGGTCTGCAAGTTGATTGATTGTTACCATCTCTTCAGAACCAATATTCACAGGTCCCATAAAGTCTGATTGAACAAGACGATAAGTTGCTTCTACACATTCATCAATATAAAGGAATGAACGTGTTTGTTCGCCATCTCCCCAAATCTCAATTTCGCCACCATCAGTAGGAAGTTCTGCTACCTTACGACAGATTGCTGCTGGTGATTTTTCTTTACCGCCTCTCCAGGTTCCTTCTGGTCCGAATATATTATGGTATCTAGCAACACGTACAGGAATACCATAGTTGCGATTGTAAGCAAAGTAGAGACGTTCCGAGAACAGTTTTTCCCATCCATATTCACTATCTGGTCCTGCAGGATACGCATCATCTTCTTTGAGACCTGGATTATTCGGGTCTAATTGGATGTACTCTGGATACATACATGCGGAAGAAGAGAAGAAAATGGTTGTTTTATTCACTCCCTTCATCTCATTCAAATCTTTGAGAGAACGAAGAACATTCAAATTAATTGACGCAGAATTGTTCATAACATCTGCGTCATGGTCTCCTGTAAAAATATATCCAGCACCACCCATATCTGCAGCAAACTGATAGATTTCATCAAAAGTATCAATATGCTTACTGGGAACAAATTTATAAAAATTATTATAAGGACCCTTGAATTGTACTACCTTATCTACAAGAAGTTGATCTGTTAAATCACCGAGAATAAACTCATCTGCAACAGATACTGAATGCTCTGGATATTTTACATCAACTCCGCGAACCCAATATCCTTTACTCTTTAAATGTTTAACCATGTGGCTACCAATGAAACCACCAGCACCAAGAACAAGTGCTGTTTTTGTATATTGAATCATAAACAAATCAATAATCTCCTAGTATATATTATAGCACATCAAAGCAAGTTTTTCTTGTACCACTCATAGGTTTGAGTAATTCCTTGGTGAAGTTCAATCTGAGGTTTCCACCCAAAAGATTTGATTTTATCTACATTCAAAACCTTACGTGGAGTTCCATTCGGTTTTGACGTATCCCAATTAATATCACGCTCATATCCAACAATATTAGCAATCGTTTCTGCTAATTGTTTGATAGTTACATCTTCACCTGTTCCAACATTAATATGCTCTTCTCCTTCATAATTTTGCATACAGATATAACAAGCTTCGGCAAGGTCATCAACATGAAGAAATTCGCGCATCGCAGACCCATCTCCCCAAAGTTTTACTTCCCAATGTTTGCTATGGTCTAGAGCAGCATGAAACTTAGCAAGCATCGCTGGAAGAACATGCGATGTTTCTAGATTAAAATTATCATAAGGACCATAAAGATTAGTTGGCATCAGTGAGATTGCATTAAATCCATATTGCTTACGGTATGCCTGACACATTTTAATCCCAGCAATCTTTGCAATCGCATAAGAATCATTTGTTGTTTCTAGAGGTCCGACAAGAAGTTGATCTTCGGTAATTGGAAGATTTGGGTGTTTTGGATAAATGCATGAAGATCCAAGAAAGAGTAGTTTTTTTATTCCAAAATTATAAGATGCGTTGATAACATTTGATTGAATCATCAAATTATCATATATGAAATTGGCAGGATAAGTTTTGTTTGCCATAATTCCGCCAGCTTTAGCGGCAGCAAGAAAAACATATTCTGGTTCTTCAGAGCAGAAATAACGCTCAACCTCATTTTGATTTGTAAAATCAACATTATCACGAGTACCTTTAATAAGGTTAGTATATCCCTTACTTTCAAGGTTCCTCACAATCGCTCTACCAACCATGCCATTGGCACCAGCAATTAGAATTCTAGAATCACTTTTCATTGATACACATATCCTCAACTAATTGTTTAAATGAAAACTTCGGAGACCATCCAAGATTTTTTTTTGCTTTTGTTGAATCTCCAAGTAGAGTTTCAACTTCTGCTGGACGAAAATATTTGGGATCAATTATAACACGAACAATACCTGTATTACTATCAATTCCAATTTCACTATCACCCTCCCCTTCCCAAACAATATTCATGCCAAAGTAAGGTGCTGCTTCTTCTACAAACTCACGTACAGAATATTGTTCTTCCGTCGCAACAACATAGTCATCTGCAGTTTCTTGTTGAAGCATCAACCACATCGCTTCAACATAATCTTTCGCGTGTCCCCAATCACGCTTTGCATTTATATTTCCAAGGCGAAGAACATCTTCTCTTCCCTCAGATATCGCTTTCAATCCCCTAGTAATTTTGCGAGTAACAAAAGTTTCTCCACGACGAGGAGATTCGTGATTAAAAAGAATACCCGTGCAAGCATACATTCCATATGCTTCACGATAGTTTTTAGTAATCCAATAAGCGTATAACTTTGCTACACCATAAGGAGAACGGGGATAAAAAGGAGTAGTTTCGCGTTGCGGAGTTTCTTGAACAAGACCGTAGAGTTCGCTCGTAGATGCTTGATAGATGCGGACCCTTTCTTCCATACCCAAGAGACGGACTGCTTCAAGAATGCGAAGAGTTCCCACAGCATCCACATCAGCAGTGTATTCAGGCATTTCAAAGGATACTTTGACATGACTTTGAGCACCAAGATTATAAATCTCATCTGGTTGAACTTTTTGAATAACTCTGACTATATTAGTAGAATCTGTTAAGTCTCCGTAATGTAACTTAATATTTTGAAATATATGGTCAATACGATGGGTATTGATCATAGAAGAGCGTCGTATTATACCATGAACTTCATATCCTTTCTCTAAGAGAAATTCTGCAAGATAAGAACCATCTTGTCCGGTAATACCCGTAATTAGAGCAACTCTCATTATCAATCGTTTCTCAGTGAATATTTTTCCAATAGCTCAGGAGAGTATTGCTGAATGTCTTTAATATTTTTCTCTTCTCTTTTTGCACTTTCAAGATCATAAACTCTGTTTCTAAGTTCAGTAGTAGAATATTGATGCCTTCTCATATGATAATGAATTTCAATACCATTATCAATACAATATTGTTTCCCAGTAACTTCAACATCTCTATACTCTTCACTTAAAAATCGAATATGAAAGGTTTGAGTTTTGATTAAATTGAGAAGATCTGCTTCAGTATCATAAACAAGAATTTCGTCAACGTATTTACATGCTTGAACCTGAGCGTATCTTTCATAGATGGACTGTACTGGTTTATTTTTCAATCCAGGTCTGTCTATTGTAGGATCAACTTGAAGTGCTACTTTCAGATAGTCGCACATTTCTTTTTCCATTTTTAGCATCGTGACGTGCCCCGCATGAAAAAGATCAAAACAACTGCAATTAAAACCGATTTTCATACAAACATAGTTTTTTATCATTATACTAAAAAAGGTGGGTTTATGCAACCCACCTCTGTAACTCAGGCTCGCCACCAATTCTTTAACTGGAAATTGGAAACCAGGCGGAGAAAGAATTCCCCATCCGCACCACTTGCTCTTGAGAGAAGCAAGAAACTCATAGGGGTCATTTTGACTCCACCACTTAGTTTTATGAAACTAAGAAAAGTTGGGTTAACTTTGATATCTCGGAAATACCAAAGAATGCACATAAAAATAATACATCCCAAAGTTTTAGTTTAATGGCAAAGGGTATTGTGAGTAAACCCCCAACTATTTTTATCATCAAACCAAATTTAAATTCTCCCCATAACATAGTTTGGTAACCAATTATGAGAAGAATGTTCCCAATCCACCTTAGGAGATCAGATTTAGACATAAGGGGTTTGCTCCCGACCAGTACTTTTAAAGTCTCTCCGTGACTATCAGACCTCCCTCTCTAAACGCTCTAGTTCTTTCTCCAGTTGACTCAATAAGCCCTCTCTGGTATAAGCACCAGTTTCTTGTTTACGACGCTCCATTTCCTCCTCAATCTTTTGAGTGATAGAAGCATGGCGACGGATTTCTCCACCCATCGACATTTGTTTTTTTGTTTGTTCCATACAGAACTGAAGTTGCATCAGTTCCATATCATCAAAATACATTAGGTTCTTCATCATCTTTTACATAACATGGGACACGATCTGGATCTAACCATTTAGTATACTCAAAGTCTTCCATTGCAGTCATCAGTTGCATCTCGTTATCGCAGTGATACATGTCACGATAGCGACCAGTATAGGAATCTACTTTCTGAATACGACAATCAGGTTTGCCGTTGATTTCTAGTGTTCCCACTTGCACATAACGATATGGAAACCGCTCCATAATAACAGTTGGTTTCCTTATTACATTCATCATGCTTCGACTGCCTCAATATCACTAGCGACATATTCCATGAGCATTTCATAATCATCCAGAGGATCACCAGAAAATACTACACCCTCATT
>Ga0194116_10003179_pt1 | contig 20063 bp, 16 predicted proteins | sample TA2MahsurfametaG_4_FD_148617 | JGI IMG/M metagenome (GOLD analysis project Ga0194116, IMG submission 148617) | Freshwater microbial communities from Lake Tanganyika, Tanzania - TA2015008 Mahale S9 surface | ecosystem: Environmental > Aquatic > Freshwater > Lake | place: Tanzania: Lake...
GCGGCAAAGCTCCTCGCTGTTCAAAGAAAACTTGCTAAAAGAGAGCTAGCTGCAGGACGTTCCTTAGATGAGTTTAAAAAAGACGTTCGTATGTTGCAGCGTTGGATGGATAAGAGCCAAGAAGCAAAAAGAGAGATGGTCGAGTCAAACCTAAGACTGGTTATTTCGATTGCTAAAAAGTATACTAACAGAGGTCTTTCTTTCCTTGATTTGATTCAAGAAGGGAACATGGGCTTAATGAAGGCTGTTGAGAAGTTTGAATACCGACGCGGTTATAAGTTTTCTACTTACGCGACTTGGTGGATTCGTCAGGCTGTGACAAGAGCAATAGCTGATCAGGCTAGAACAATACGTATCCCTGTTCATATGATAGAAACTATCAATAAGGTTCTTAGAGGTGCCAAGAAGCTCATGATGGAAACTGGAAGAGAGCCGACACCTGAAGAACTTGCAAATGAATTGAATTTAACGCCTGAAAGAGTGCGAGAGATCTATAAAATTGCACAGCATCCTATATCTCTACAAGCTGAAGTTGGCGACGGCGGAGAAAGTCAGTTCGGTGATTTCTTAGAAGATACCACTATAGAATCCCCAGCTGAAGCAACCGGCTATGCCATTCTTAAGGACAAAATGAATGATGTTCTTTCAACGCTTACAGATAGAGAAAGAACAGTCCTTATTGAAAGATTCGGCCTATTAGATGGTAAGCCTAAGACATTAGAAGAGGTTGGTGTAAGATTTAAGGTTACAAGAGAGCGTGTTCGTCAGATCGAAGCAAAGGCTTTAAGAAAGATGAGACATCCTACAAGGTCTAAGCAGCTGCAAGCTTTCCTTGATTTATTAGAAACCGATTGATACCTTCTTAGGATCTTGTTCATAAAGGTCCTCCGTGAAAATCACTGGTGAAGAATTTATAGATTCAATCTTTTCTAATGAAGGAATCTTAAGTAATACATTAAAAGACTACGAGCTTCGAGAAGAGCAAAGACAAATGTCCTTGCAGGTTCTCGAAGCTTATTCTTATGAAAAAATTGCTTTAATAGAAGCAGGCACTGGCGTAGGCAAAAGCTGGGCATACTTGATTCCAGCGATCTACTGGGCTGTGACTCATGGCGAACAAACCGTAATATCCACACATACCATTCCCTTACAGGAACAACTTACCGAAAAAGACATCCCCTTTTTACTTAAAACTTTAAATATAGATTTGCGCGTAGTACTTGTTAAAGGAATGAATAACTATCTATGTTTAAAAAAATTAGGTGATATTACTAAAGATACTATTTCTCTTTTGCCTGATGAAAGAGATAAAATTGATCAATTGCATGATTTTACTCAAGTAGCAACTGAGGGGTCTTATTCTGATATTCCCTTTTCTGTTCCTCAATCATTATGGGATCAAATAAGTGCCGATAGAAGTACTTGCACAAATGTTCAGTGTCCGAGCTATAAAGAATGTTATTTTTTTAAAGCTCGAAAAAAAATGTCTGAAGCTCAAATACTTATTGTTAACCATCATTTACTTATGGCAGATCTGGCATCTAGGATTCAGTCAAAGAGTAAAGAAGAAAAATCAGTACTCCCTAAGTTTCACAGATTGATAATAGATGAAGCCCATCATATTGATGAGATTGCCTTAGAAAGTTTTGCTAGAAAAAATGACAAGTTGGATCTTATTCGGTGGCTTGGAAGAATTTTTTCAGATCATCATCCTGAAAAGAGCAGATGTAGTTTGTTTTTGAAAGATCTTATAAGTCTAAACGCTAACAATCTTAGTCTTGAAATAGCTCTTCAAACGGACATACCTGGAGAAAAAAGAACGCTTGTCTTGATGATAGAAGAAATGTTTAAAAAATTTGAGTTCTTTTGTCAAACATACATGAAAGATGATTCTTCTACAGATCAAAGAGAGCTTAAGTGGCGATTAAAAGCGGAAAACTTACTTAGTGAATATTGGCAACAAGAGGTTAAGCCAAAATGTTTAGAAGTGGCTGATGGCATTTTAAAAATTGCCTTAAGGATAGGCTCTTTAAGAAGTCAGTTACCGGATCTGGAAAAACATATTCTGGAGAAATTATCACCTCATCTTCAGGAGTTAGAATTTGTAGCGAGTAACTTAACCCAAAAAGCGAATGATTTAAAAAGTTTTGTTACAGATGAAGAAGATCTGTCTCGTGTCAGATGGATAGAGCTCACAGGTTTTTTATCCAACATGATGCTTGTTGATGCACATCTTAATGTTGCTGAGTATCTAAAGATGTATCTATTTGATCCTAGGGTCTCTAGCGTTCTTTGCAGCGCGACGCTTACTTCCTCTAATAGGTTTGATTATGTAAAGGATAGATTGGGACTTGGTGGTAAAAGTTTATCATCCTCTATTTCAGAAAAAATTTATCCTTCACCTTTTGATTATGAGAATAGAGTCCTTTTGGCAGTCCCAAAAGATATATGTCTTCCAAGTGATTCTACTTATACAAAAGAAGTGGCCTCAGCAATTTGTTCTATCGTAAAAATAAGCAGGGGGAGCTGTTTTGTTTTATTTACTTCTTATGAAATGCTTCGTCAAGTACATCGGCTAGTTGAAAATCGACTTAAAGATTTCAATATAATGAAGCAAGGCGACGCTTCAAGACAGGTTTTAATTGATACTTTTAAAGCAAAAGAGGGAAATGTTCTTTTTGCCACAGACTCATTTTGGGAAGGGGTGGATGTCCCTGGTGAGGCATTGCGATGTGTAATTATTGTAAAATTACCTTTTAAGGTTCCATCAGACCCTATGTATCAAGCTTTTAGCGAGCTATTTGCCAAACAAAATAAGGATCCATTTTCGATGTATTCTCTCCCTTATGCTTCGATTAAATTCAAACAAGGATTTGGGCGATTAATTCGTAAAAATAGTGATAGGGGCTGTGTAATTTGTCTTGATAAAAGAATAAAAGCTAAGTCATACGGTTCCGTTTTTTTAAAAAGTATTCCTTTGTCAAAACGAGTATATGACGATTTTTCTGTGGTATTTTCGGAGATGCAGAAGTTTTATGTTTCAACGGAGACAAAGTAATTTAGGAATAAGGGGATGGAGCGTAGCGGGATCGAACCGCTGACCTCGTCAATGCCATTGACGCGCTCTACCAACTGAGCTAACGCCCCTTAATTCATATGTTTCATCCATAAGAGAAATCAAACGATAAACAAGAGCCTGAATTATTTACGACAGTATAAAAACAAATGATTTAGAATGCAAGAAGCATTGTTTAATGCTGCTATTGAGTTGAAAGGTCATTCTATCTAGAATGAAAAAAAGTTCAGATAGGAGATCAAATGACCTTGTTTAAAGGAATTCCTGTTGCGCCTATGGATCCAATATTTGGGTTGGGAGCGGCTTACAATAAAGATGCAAGAGATTTTAAAATCAATCTAACAGTCGGTGTTTACAAAGATGAAGTCTTACAGACTCCTGTATTAGAGTCTATAAAACTTACTGAGACGATCCTTTTAAAAGAAGAACTAAATAAGGAGTATTCTCTTATTGAAGGAGATAAGGAGTATCTATCTCTTGTTGGCAGTTTAGTCTTCGGGAGCTCTTTTTTTGAGCAAAATCACATGTTTATAAGCTCATTCCAGACTGTAGGAGGTACGGGCGCTCTGCGTATCGGAGGGGAGTTTTTAAAGAAAGTGGTTTGTGAAGAAATACATATCTCAGACCCCTCCTGGCCAAATCATAAGGGTATTTTTTCTGAAGTAGGACTTCTTGTTAAGAATTATCCATATTATGACTTAAATACGAATTCCTTGGACTTTGTACAAATGAGAACCTATTTAAAAGGTCTTGCTCCTAAATCCACAGTTCTTTTCCATACATGCTGTCATAATCCTAGTGGCGCGGATCCGTCAAAGCACCAGTGGCAAGAGCTGGCTACAATATGCAAAGAAAGAAATCTTATCCCATTTTTTGATTCCGCTTACCTGGGATTAGGCAAGACATTAGGGGATGATACTTATGCAATCAGGCTGTTTGCAAGCATGGGAATTGAGATGCTTATTGCCGTTTCATTTTCTAAGAATTTCTCTCTTTATGGGGAGAGAATAGGAGCTCTGTATATTTATTCAAATGAAATAGAGACAGCTCAGAAGATTACAAGTCAGATTAAAACAATCATTAGAAGAAACTACTCCAATCCTCCTATTCATGGAATGAAAATTGTCAAAGAGATTCTTCGTAATCCATCGTTAAGAGCTATTTGGGAAGAAGAGTTGTCTTTAATGAGAAATAGGATCTTAGAGATGAAAAGTCTTTTTGTAGAAAAGCTTTCTCTGAGAGTAAAAAATAAAGATTTTAGCTATTTAGAACAAACCAACGGGATGTTTTGTTTTTGTGGTCTTGAAAAGTCTGTTGTAGAACTTCTTATGAAAGAATATGCTATCTATATGACTCATGATGGTAGGATAAATGTAGCTGGATTAACAAAGAATACTATCGATTATGTTGTGGACTCTATAGCAAAGGTACTTAATAGAATATGAGAAGGATAAACTATACTCCTTACGTTGTTATCATTAGTTGTTCTTTATTTTTTTTAAGTATGCCATCAAGTTTTACGTTGGGAATGAGGTCTTTAGCTGTTTATTCTGTATCACCCTCTTGGAGAGGGGTTAGCTTTTTAAAAAACAGTTTTTTTTCTCTTCTCAGTGTTCCGACTATAAAAGACGGGAAGTTTAAAAAAAATGACCAGAGGTTACAGCGATTAGAGCAGGAAAATAAAATCCTTAAAGATCAGCTAGACAATCTAAGGCAGTGGCTTTTGAGTGAAGATCGCATAGAAGATCAGATGCTAAGATTTAAGGAATTTAGGGAGATTTCATCTTCAGAGGATGAAAACAGGGATTTCTTTAAAAGAAGAACAGCAGAAGTTGCTAAAATACTAGAACTACAGACACACTCTCTGCCAGCGAAGGTTATCTATCGAGAGCCTGCTTCTTGGAGCAGTTTTGTTTGGATTAATGTGGGAGCAAAAAATAACAAGGCACTAGGTAGAACGATAGTAGCTAAAAATAGCCCTGTAATTGTTGATGGTTCAGTCGTAGGTGTTATTGAAGATGTAAGAAACTCACAATCTCGCGTTAGGTTGATTACTGATTCAAATCTCACTCCCTCCGTTCGAATATCTAGAGGAAGACAGCAGAATACCCAGCTATGGTATCAGTTAGATTCAATTTTATGTACCCTTGAGTCTAGAAAAGATATTTTCGGATCACAAGATGAGCAAAATGCCTTTTTATCATTTTTTAGCAGGATTAAAAATAAAGTTGGTACTGAGTCGCAAGATAGGTATTTAGCTAAAGGAGAGCTTCAAGGTGTAAGTGCTCCTTTATGGCGAAGCAGAAATGCCCTACTAAAGGGGCTAGGGTTCAACTATGATAGAGCAGATGAAGAGGGGTTGCCGAGAGATCTAAGATCTGGGAGTGTTATAGGCGATTTATCTTCTAAAGAATCTTTAGTCATCTTAAAAGAGGGAGACTTACTAGTTACTACTGGTTTTGATGGTGTTTTTCCTGCGGGTTTATCAGTTGCAATTATTAAAAAAGTGGAGAATTTAAAAGAAGGATCTCCAGCTTATGATATAAAAGCTGAAGCAACAGCAGGGAGTATGAATGATTTGTCTATGGTACTTGTTTTGCCACCACTTGCGGAAGAGCAAGTCAAATTACTATAAAAAATAAAATGTCTTAAGATTCGCAAGCTAATTACTAACCAGTAAAACATGGTGTTCTTCATTAGATCTTCCTGACCACACATAAGTTGTAAATGATAGTTTTTATGCAGAAAAAGAGTAACTGATTCTGCATGTAAATTTGGTGTTTAAATTTTTGAAAGATTTACAAAGCAAATCATTGAGAGCTATTTCTATTTTTTACATCTAGATATAACAAATTATACCACCGCTAGCTTGATTGTATTTTAGAGCATCCTCATGTAAGGCGCTAGTCTATATAAAATAATTGACTAAATAAAATATCATCGATTATACATTCTTTTGTTCCTCAAAAAGTTGAAAAATTCAGGAGTGATGTATGAAAAAAGTATTTTCTCTATTAGTAGCACTCGTAGCGTTTAATTCTATGGCAGCTTTTGCTCAAGACGAAAAAGAACACGAGACAAAAGAAGTTGTTGTTGTAGAAACAACATCTGACGAGTCGGCTGAATAGTTCTCAAAGGAATTACAAGCTTCAAAGCCCGACTCAAGTTGGGCTTTGATTTTTCTGTGGTGTTTTTAGAGTCATTTTTAATTCATTTTTCAATCCTATAAGATTACAATCCCAACCAAAAGAAAAAGTGTATAAATCCCTTCTAGCTTGAGCATATTTATTTTTGCAAAGTTCTAGGTTGCTCCTAATAAACTTATCTAAACAAGCAATCTTTTCATTAGGAATAATCATGCCACAGGTGTGAAGATCTCCTGTTAAATTATGATCTGGAATTAAAAAAAACATCGGTTTGTCCATGATTAAAAAATCATAACCAATAGAAGAAAAGTCTCCGAGGTATATATCAGTGATTGAAAGTATCGGATATATTGCAGGGAATTTATGTAGTAAAAATACGCTTGGATCATTTTCAAATTTAGATAATCTAAAGTATGTTTCAGCTGGATAATGTTCCTCAAGAAGAGGATGTATTTTGACGATTAGATTAAAGCTTTTTTTAAGTGAATTCGCAATCTTTTCAAAATGTTGAAAAAAGGAAGATGGACTGGTTTTCATGTCCCAACTAGGGGCATAGAAAATGGTCTTCTTTTCTTCATTTATCGGCGTAAAAAATCTCTTTAGAAGAAGCTTTTTGTAAAAAATTTCATTTTTCTTAAAGTACTCGTATCTGTAGTTACCGGTTTTGCATGTAAATCCTACTATTCCCATAGATATAGAATCGTTTAGTTGACGAAGCATGTGTTCTCCGTAATACAAGGATATATCTTGCTTTACATGATTTTTTAAAGAGGCTTCTTTGTCAGAGTTTCCATGAGGACAAAATACAAATCTCATTGATTTTTTATGAATCAGTCGAAGCAGTGGGTCTATTTCTGACATCCAGTATTTGCTCGTGTGAAATATCGAATTGTAGTTAGACGCTAAATAGTCTAATGTAAGTTCTGAGATATCTTTGTGAATGACATTAAGGTTGGGATAGAATTCTTTTGCAATCCCAAGTGTTGATTCTTCGGTTACAATTAGTGGAATGTTTAATAATTCGCTAAGGACTCCAAGATGGTCAAGGTATATTTCTGGTCCTGTAAGTATCGAAATGCAATCATCAAAAGTGTTCATGTAAATCTGTTTTACATTTGAGTTAAAAAAAGTTCAATTCTTTGTCCGGCAGTGTTGAAAGTAGGCTTTCTATGCTTTTTTTGATTTCTTCGATTTCTTTTTCCGGTCCAAAGCAGTATTGAGCCATCTTATTGCGTATCTCATGAAAATGAGAAAAATCAGAGGGAAGAAAAGCTTCAATTATCGAGTAGATATCAGCATATTGGTGTTTTTTTATTTCTGTGCCACACCTGTGTAAATAAGCTCCTCTATCTAAATATGGATCTCTTTCATTTTGGTTGAGAAAGAACATAGGTTTATTAAAAGAAAGACAGTCATATCCTACCGAAGAGTGATCGCCAATATAGATGTCTATGTAGTCTAAAAGAGGGTATATAGTTGGAAAATCATTAATCAGGAGTGTATTTTGCCTATTTTCACAAAGTAGGGAAAATTTTTCCATAAATGCAGGATCTCTTAATAAAATATTCGGATGTGGTTTTATGATTAGGTTGTATTCATCTGGAAGTTTTTCAACAATTAATAATGCCGCATCATAAAAAGAAGTTGAGCTTTCTTTGTCTTTCCATGTGGGCGCATAAAGGATTGTTTTTTTGTTTTCAGGCAAATATTTTACTATTTTTGATTTTACCAAATTATCGTAAAAGGTTTTATTTTTTTTATAAAACGCTTTCCTAAAGTTGCCTATTAGGCGGTATTCTTTTAACTTTTGCAATACTTCTTTTTCTTTGAACACATCAAGCATCTGTTCTCCGTATAACAAAGCATATCCTTCGTCTCTTAATAGTTCAAAAAAGAGATGATGCTGCCCTTTATCTGAGTTGCCGTGAGGACACCAAATAGTGTGAATTTTTTTATTACGCGCTTTTTGCTGAAAAAAAAAGATTTCATCAAAAACCATTCTAATATAACAGTAAAAAACGACGTCAAAATGATCAGCGATATATGAAGGGAGGTCTGTGTAATTTTCGATCAAGCATATATTAAGTGGAGGGTAGAACTCTCGGATCTGATCTGCCATTTCTTGTTCTGTTACTACTAGCGGGATGTCTAGTATTGAGCAAAGGGGTACTAGATGATCTACATAATGATACTCTGTATTGAGTATCATGCCGGCAGCACTGTGAGATAGCATAGCTTGTCTCAATTGTTACTCTACTATTTTTTTGGATTATGTCTTTTTAGGAGATAATACCGCAACTGTAAAAGAGCTTTTTGATTTTTGGTTATTTGGCTGAAAATTTTGTGAAAAGTTAGATAAAAAATGATGATTTGACGAAAGAGTTTCATATTTCCTCATAAGCAAATCATTTTTAGAATTTTGATAATTTATCTTTTCGATTAGTGACTTAACCTGTTCAGATAAAAAGTCTACTTCTAAACCATCTTCATTAAAAATAGGAAAAATTTTCTCAATAGGTAAAAATTTCCCATCAGTTGTTTTGCAAGCGAGGTTCTGTATATTTTTACAAGTCTCAACTCTATCTATTCGTAAGTTGCTGAGTTTTTGAATTAAAGGGAATCTATCTTGAAGTGTTTTATTTAGTGAATTTTTATCTAGAAGGGTAATAGCAACCTCCTCCTGCTGCATATTTGCTAGTACTTCTCTCATGAGATAGATTTCTTTTTTGAGGCTCTCTGTAATTTGGTCTTTCAACTCATTTATTGTATGTGTTTTTTTTTCCATATTCCACCTCGCTGTAATTAGTACTAATGCAAAAACTATGCCAATATAAATTAGCTATTAATTTTTAATACTTTAAGAATTTTCAAAAGATCTTGTATTTTTGTTGGATCACAGGAAATAGGAAAAAAATGCCGATTAGTGATTCTGAAAAGTTAAGACAATGGTTTCTTAAAGAAAAAAGGGAGTTCCCTTGGAGAAAAAATCTTTCTCCTTATAGGGTTTGGATTTCTGAAATTATGCTGCAGCAAACTAGAGCCTCTGTCGTAGTGGACTATTTTGAGAGATGGATGGAAAGATACCCGGACATAGAGTCGCTGGCTAAAGCATCTGAGGAAGAGCTTATAAAAATGTGGGAAGGACTTGGTTATTACAATAGAGTCCGAAATATCAGAAAAGCTGCTATCTATTTTCTTACCCATCACCAAGGCCAAATTCCTGATAGTAAAGATGCTCTTTTAAAAGCTCCAGGTCTTGGTAGCTATACTGTAGGAGCTATTTTGAGTTTTGCCTTTCAACAAAAAGAACCGGCAGTGGATGCCAACGTACTGCGCGTTATGGCTAGGTATCATGGAATCAAGGAAGAAATTTCATCAATGAAAGTGCAAAAAAAGATTTACAATCTTACCTCGACCTTTCTTCCTCTTGTTCATCCAGAGCAGATTATGGAAGGACTGATAGAACTAGGCGCAAATATCTGCGGCAGATCTCCACAATGTTTTAGATGCCCTCTTAAGGGGGGGTGCGTTGGTTTTACGTTGGGGATTGCAGATGCTTTACCTTTAAAGAAAAAAAGAAAAGAGGCTGTTCATCTTTTTAAAGATGTCTTTGTTATCCGGTGTGGTGTTTATTTCTTAATTCATAGAAAACCCCTGGGTGAAGTTCTTGGAGGTCTGTGTGAATTTTTATCTATTGAAAGAAGTGATACAAGCCAGGATTTTATCAAAAAACTTATTCCCCATGCTATTTATAATAAAGACCTTGATAGACAGCAATACGGATACACGCATCACGTAGTTGAGCTTTTTCCTAGTCTATGGGAAACTATTTCAATGTTGGAAATGCCAGAGTGCAAATGGGTCCATTTTAAGGAACTTTTAGAGTTGCCGTTTACATCAGGTCATAAACGAATTTTAACAACCATTTTAAAGGAAAATTTTTATGAATGTCCTACATACTGAAAGTTCTTGCGGATGGGGCGGTCAAGAAATTCGTATTTTGAGAGAAGCTGAAGGTATGAGAGAAAGAGGGCATAATGTCTACTTTGCTGTAGCTTCAGGTGGAGGGTTGGTAGAAAAAGCGAAAGCAAAAGGTTTTTTGGTATATCAATTACCCATGAAAAAAAGTGCATGTTTAAAAACTCTTTTTCAATTGCTGAGAATAATAAAAGATAAAAATATCCATATTGTTAATACCCATTCCTCTTGGGACGCTTGGATCGGTGGCATAGCTGCTAGGTTGTTAAATCGCAGGGTCTTGAGGACTAGACATCTTTCTACAAAAATCAAAGAGGGGTTAAATAGTATCCTTCTTTATAATAGACTTGCTGATTTTGTTGTTACAACCTCTTCAAGTATAATAGAACCCATTATTCGCCAAGCTAAGATCTCTCCAAATCAAGTCAGGTGTATCCCAACTGGTGTAGATCCTTCAACAATAACCTATGATGCTGAAGAAGTATTGAAGTTCAGAAAAATGTTTGTCTCTAGTGGTGAAATACTTGTTGGGACAGTTTGCTTTGTTCGATTATGGAAAGGGGTTCAAGATTTAATGAAGGCCGCAAAAATTGTTAAGTCGCATAACCCTAAAATAAAATGGGTCGTTGTTGGTGGAGGTTATTACAAGGATTATGTGGGCACTGCGGATGCTCTTGGAATCAAGGATGTATTAACGTTTACAGGACATCTTGAAAACCCTTATACGGCTATATCGGCACTTGATGCTTTCCTTCTTTTAAGCACTGCTCATGAGGGCATATCACAAGCTAGTCTTCAGGCTGCTTACCTGGGAAAGCCTTTAGTAACAACAAATATTGGAGGGTTGCCCGAAGTTTGTCTTCATGAAGATACAGGCATAGTTGTTCCTCCTTTTTCTCCTGAAAAAGTTGCGGAGGCCGTAATACGCCTTGCTGATGATTCTGAATTAAGAGGGAAAATGGGTGCAAGGGCTCGCCAATTGGTATTAGAAAAATTTACTTTCGATCACACATTAGATGGAATGGAACAGGTGTATTCTCTTCTATTTAAGAGCAATTCAAGGAATAAATAATGAGCGCGTTACTTCCTAAAGACAGCAAAGGCTGTCCTTATCTCTTATTAGCACCAATGGAAGGTGTCGGGGACAGATGTTTTAGGATAGCTATGGCATCTATCGGTGGTTTTGATGAAGCTGTAACAGATTTTTTAAGAGTCCCTTCAAATGCACATGTGGAAAGTTTAGCTAAAAGATTTGAAGCAAACGAAACAAAGCCTATTCCGATAGCCGTTCAGTTAATGGGTTCTGATCCTGAGTTGATGGCTGCAATGGCAGTCCAGATGGAAAAAAGAGGCGCTCATAGGATTGATTTGAATTGCGGATGTCCTTCTAATACTGTTACAGGAAGAGGGGCTGGTTCAAGCCTTTTGAAGGATCCTAGTTTTCTATATGAAAATGCAAAAGCTATGGTCAAGGCTGTTAAAACACCTGTCACTATAAAGATGCGTTCTGGATATACAGACACCTCGCTATTTAAAGAAAACTTGCTTGCTGCAGAGGAAAGCGGAGCTTCCTATATTACTCTTCACCCTCGCACAAAATTAGATGGATATGGTCCACCAGCTAAATGGGATCTAATAGCGCAGGCTAAATCTATTGTAAAGATTCCCGTGGTGGGTAATGGTGATATACTTAATGTCGATGATGCTTTGAATATGCTCAGGCAAACTTCTTGTGATGCGCTCATGATCGGTAGAGGTAGTGTTATTAATCCTTTTATATTTCATCAGATACGAGCCTATTTTCATGGTAGGGAATACAGACCTGCCTGGAAAGATTTGGTGAATTTCTTTGCTGTGTTTAGACAGCAAATGTCCGAAGATATTCCCGTAAGAATACAAGTAAATAAATTAAAACAACTTATGAGTTTTCTTTTCAAAGGGAATGAGGCTTTGCTGGCAAAGAGGCAAGAAATTCTTAGCTCTCAACTCAAAACCCCACAAGAATTTTTAGATTTTGCCTTCCCTCTTTTGCAAGAGGGCTGGTTAACTAATCCTGTAAATTCTCTATAATAGTCCTTCAAAAAAAAAATGCAAATGGCCTATAGATAAAGAAAAACGTGGAGAGTAGTTATGGATAGACGTATTCCTGCATGGGCCTGCATAGTAGTTGGAGCCATTTTTCTTATTTGTGGAGCATATTCCTCTTTTATGTATGACAGAAGCCTTCTGGATAAGCTAAGAGGAGCTAATCAGTCTAATGCAACATTCTACTTTGTTATGGGTTCTATTTTGTGCCTAGTAGGGGTCGCTATAAGATTGAGTAAAATGATTAAGAAATAGACAGATGCATATATCAGGATTGTCTGAAATACTCTTCGACAATCCCGATATGTATGAAAATTTATTGATGAGGTTCTTGAGATCCGACTTCTAATGTAGCTTTGTGTAAGTTTTTTCCTCCAGAAAGCCCGATAATTAAAAACATCAGAGGAGGTAAGAAGATACATAGGATCCATGAAACAACTGCAAGTACTAACTGAGTTGTTTTTTCTTGCTTTAGAACAAATGTAATAGCTGTTTTGATAATTTTACTGACACCTGCAGGCATTAATACTCCAACTATCCCGCCAACGGCTGTAAAAAATATCGACCAGGAAGTGAAAAATACGAAAGTAAAAATGCAAGCGAGTATAAATGCTATGCAAAAAAAGACTTCAAAGCTGTGCTTTTTAGCAAAACTTTCTATTTCTTTTACCGAGACACCATCTTTAAGTTTATTCTGATCCATGACTTCCTTCCTTGAACTGCCTTTCACTCCCTAATTCTTAGAGGTTGATATTAGTGACATAATTTTAATATAAAACTATTACTAACGTGAAATGCAAAATTGTTTATATCTCTTAATTTTTATCTAAATATAAAATATATTTTTTGGCAACCGATCTTTTTTAATTAGAAGAAAAAGATCTTTCTTTGTTTTTTTTTCATAATTTTTTAGACTGCTCTCTCAAGCTAGTGATTTAGGAGATTAGTGTTGATAGTTACCAGTCCTATGAGAATACATCTAAGTTCAGCCCTTCGAATCGCAAATAAAGGTGCTATCGGCTCTATTATTGCTAGCGTGCTTGCGTTTGGTATTAGTTGGCTTGTAGATAAAACAGAAAATGCTGGGGATGGAGATATGAGCTCATCCTATCATTCCTTTGAGGTTACAACGAATTACGACAGTATTGGATCAGGAGTTTTATCCCTTACTCCCAGAAGGAATTCATCCCTTATCCCAGACTTAAGCAGGGATATTGTGTTTTTAGCGAAAAGCTCCCGACCAGATATGAACTTAAAAGATGGAAGTTTTCTTATTAAGACCCGCGGTGGGGCCGACTCGGTTGTAGTAGCTCCTGGAGAGCAGGTCTTTTTAGAATGCAACATTGGGAAAAATGGGGAAAATTCATACAGCTTCACAAACAGGCGAACCCCCTTGTGGATTAGGCCGTTGGCTGCAGGAAGGGGGGATTTAAACTTAGAAGTTGGGCTGTTTATGCCATCCAAGCAGAACGAGGGTTTTGTCGAGGAAATAGGCCAGGTCAATTTACCTCAGTTAAGATCTCTAGTATCAGATGCTAATGAGCCTAGCTACCTTACATCTGTACGCGGTATGAGGTGGTGGGGTAACGATATGTTGTTTCGAGAGTATGGCGGAATTGAGTATTCAATTTTAGCCCAGAAACAAAAAATTGAAATTAAGTCAGAATCTGGGTCTTTTTTTTATTTTCTACATCCCGGAGAGTATATTGAATGGGTAGATGGGGCGTGGAGAGAAACTTCTTTAGAAAAATCAAATCCATCTTTACCGCTTGCTAAGATTAAAAGCTTATCAGGCAGGTACATAGAGGTAGAGGTTTGGGATGAAAATGGTTTCTACCCTCAGATTCTCAAAACGGAGCTCCAATCTCCAGTTAAAAATGGGGTTAAGAACGATCTGGCTGGCTGTACAGCAAGACTACGATCTTCTTCTCAAATCACTTGCATGCTTGGTAAAAGAAGGTTGATAATAAAAGAAGGCGATTGGATTTTAAAAGCGGGGAAAAGCTGGAAGATATTGAGAAGATCAAAAGATATTGATGATTGCATAAATCATAAAATCCTCGGGGAGCTATTCATATTTGATTGTTTAGAAAAACAACAGGGCAAGTTGTTTATTAAGGGTCGGCTATTTGATGAAATGAGAACTACAGTTCAGCCTATTTTGATCCCTGTTTTTTCAGAAACTACTAATACTACTAATACGAAAAAGAATACACTCTTGCCGATGATTCAAAAGAGGCATAAAACGGACGTCAGAAATGCGCAGTAAATTTTTTATTTCTTCCTTAGTCTTTTTTTCTATGTTTTTACCAGCTTTTGGCCAGACTATTGCTGAAAAAAAGGCTTCTGCTAAAAATAAAGAGTCGAGTGATCTGGTAGAAATAGATCAGGTATTGGTAAAGGTAAATAATGATTTAAACGGTCTTCGTGCACAATTAAAAGATTATTATGGAAAGCTGCAAGATTTAAATAAAACCCAAGCTACTCAGGATGATTACCAGCAGCTTTTGGTAAAAGTAAATGAAGTAAAAAAAAATATAACTTCTTTGGAGACCAGCTGGAGAGATACAGTTGTTGGGGAGTCCAAGAAAGATGATGAAGGATACGCTCTCTGGGATCAAGAAGAGACGACCTTAGCTCAGCTCGTTATGGAGTATGGGGCTATGGACTACCTGTATGTGATCCCTCCAGAAATGGCTAATTTAAAATTAAACATGCATTCTGCCATACCTATACCTAGGGAGTCTTGGGCTGAGGTTCTAGAAATAATCTTGGCGCATAATGGAATTGGGGTTAAAAAAGTCAACTCCTATGCAAGACAACTATATGTCATGAAGCAGGATCCTTCTGCTGTTCATTCGTTTGCCTCAAAACCTGAAGATCTTCTTTTAGTCCCAGATCAAACAAGAATTTTCTACGTTTTCTCACCACCCATAGAACAAGTAAAAAGCACTTTTCAGTTTTTTGAAAGATTTGCTGATGCTAAGCAGACCTTCGTATACCAGATAGGAACAAAAATTGGGCTAGTTACTTCTAAAGAAGAAATGGAGAAGCTTTTAATGCTTCATCAAACAGTATGGGAAGATGCCAAAGGAAAAGTTTCAAAAGTTGTGCCTATAACGAAGCTCCCCGTCAGGGAGATGGAAAAGATTTTAACCTCTTTTTTTGGCGAGAGCATGGAAAAAGCACGAGCTCCTTTTGCTAAAATAGAGCAAGAAGGCCTTGTTGCATTTTCATTAGGGCATGGAAATGCATTGATTCTTATTGGTCAGCAAGAGGTTGTTGATAGAGCACATAAGGTGATTCAAGATACTGAAGAACAACTTGAAAACCCAGCAGAAATGACAGTTCACGTCTATACTTGTCGTCATACTGACCCCAGCGATCTATCAAAGGTTTTGGAAAAGGTCTATAATGCTCTTTTAATTTCTTCTACGGAAGGAAGGGAAAGTTATGATGTAAATTATTCCTCGTTTGGCAATCAATTTAAAACACCCGACGGGTACTCCCCTAGTCAGCCTTTGCCAGTAACCCCTCAGCCTCTTCATCCAGGAAGTTATGCTAAGGTAGAAGTTGAAGGAGGCTCAGACCATTTTATTCCCGATCCAAAGACTGGAAATCTTCTTATGGTAGTAAGAAGAGATGTTCTTCAAAAAGTAAAGTCCTTACTTAAAAAACTCGATGTCCCTAAAAAAATGGTTCAAATCGAGGTGTTGCTATTTGAAAGAACTTTAAATAATCAAAATAATTTTGGATTAAACTTATTAAAAATAGGAACCCATCGCAACGGACTTTTGTATACCTCTTTAAAACCTATTCAAGGAAACGGTGTTTTAGAATATTTATTTCACAGAAGTAGAAAGGGTAAGGTGCCTGCGATAGATTTTGCTTATAATTTCCTCATGACTCAAGAAAATATACAGTTCCACGCGGCACCTTCTGTTATTACGGTGAACCAAACCCCCGCAACAATAAATATCGTCCAGGAGATCTCAATCAATAATGGAGCTGCTCCCGTTGATACGAATAAAGGGATAGCTTTTGAAAAGTCGTATACTAGAGCCCAGTATGGTATTAATATAGTTATGACACCTACAGTTCATATTGCCGATGATGAAATTGAAAAGAGCGAAGAGCTTGGATCAGTCACTCTGCAGACAAATATAACCTTTGATACCCCTAGATCAGTGGATAATGATAGACCTCTTGTTGATCGCAGACATATTGAAAATGAAGTTAGAGTCGTTGATGGACAGACAGTAATTATTGGAGGACTTAGACGCAAGGCTGTAAATGATAAAGAAGAGAGAATTCCTTTTCTTGGTGAAATTCCTGGCCTTGGGAAGCTTTTTGGTTCTACTTATCTTACCGATACAAATACTGAAATGTTTTTCTTCATCACTCCCCATATTATTCCTAATCCCCAAGAAGATATGGAAAGAATTCGTACCGAAGAATTAAGAAAAAGACCCGGAGATATCCCTGAGTTTTTGGAAAAAGCTATTGAAGCTCAGGACAAAGAAAAAGAGATTATCTTCGAAAGAAGTTTTAAATTACTTTTTTCAAGTGAAATGTCATGAAGGAATCTGAAGATTTAGTTTTAGTTCAGGATTTTTGTGAAAGATATGGGTTGCATGCCTTAGATAACCTCTTAGAGTATGAGTTTGTCAAAACACAGGTTATGTTATTACCATATGCTTTTGTCAAAAATCATGCAGTCCTACCGCTTGAGGAAAAAAATGGCAAGATCGTTATTGCCATGGCTAATCCCATGCAGTTGGATGCTTTGGAAGAGATTCGGTGCATTCTTAATAAGGAAGTCATAGAAGTTGTATGTTCTGTTCAGGCTCTTGAAGATGCAATAGAAAAATGTTACCAAAATAAAGAAGGTAATATTTCTCAGATTATAGCGTCTATAGAAAATGAAAATAGCTCATTACCTCAAGATTTAGATGCTGAAGGTTATGACCTTTTGGATGATAAATCTGATTCTGCTGTTATAAAAATATTAAACTCGATTTTTAAAGAAGCTATTTTGCAGGGAGCCTCGGATATACATTTTGAGCCTTTAGAGTTTGGCTTGGGTCTAAGATATAGAATAGATGGTGTTCTGCAAGCAAGGACGTCACCTCCGAGAGAGTTCCAGTCTCAGTTGATAACAAGAATAAAGGTAATGTCTTGCCTTGATATTGCTGAGCAACGCTTACCTCAGGATGGTAGAATCAAACTAAGAATGGGTGGGAGGCATGTTGATTTTCGTGTAAGTACTGTCCCTTGTGTATATGGGGAGCGTATGGTTCTTAGAATTTTGGATAAATCTAATATCATGGTTGGATTAACTAAAATTGGCATGAGGAAAACTATTTATGAAAATTTTGAAAAACTGATTAATTTATCTGAAGGCATAGTTCTTGTTACAGGTCCAACTGGAAGTGGTAAAACTACAACATTATATAGCGCTCTTTCTCACATAAATTCTAGTGAAGTAAACGTTATGACTATAGAGGATCCTGTTGAGTACAAACTCCAGGGTATGGCTCAAATCGGAGTAAATCATAAAATATCTTTGTCTTTTGCCACTGGCCTAAGGCACATTTTGCGTCAAGATCCGGATGTAATTATGATTGGAGAAATTCGCGATAAAGAGACTGCTGAAATAGCTATCCAGGCGTCACTTACAGGTCACCTTGTTCTTAGCACTTTACATACCAACGATTCTCCATCTGCGCTTACAAGGTTGATAGACATGGGGATTGAACCTTATTTACTCACTTCGTCAGTTGTTGGAGTACTTGCTCAAAGACTTGTAAGAACTATCTGCAATAATTGTAAGGTTGCATACACACCGACAGAAGCAGAGCTTTTAGATATGAAGATGTCTGTTCATGATTTACCTGAAAAAGTTTTATACAGAGGTATTGGTTGTGAAGCCTGTTTCGGTTCTGGTTTCAAAGGGCGTCATGCTATTTATGAGCTTATGACTATGAATACACCTCTAAAACAGCAACTATTGCAGTCCGCAGATGCATATCAACTACAGCAAATAGCTTTAAAAAGTGGGCTAACCACACTTCGACAAGAAGGTGCAATTTTAGTTAAACAGGGACTTACTACTGTCAAAGAAGTTATAAGAGCCACAAGAGGGTGTGACGAGGATTAGAGATATCTATGCCAATGTATTCTTATAAAGCCTTGACCGAGCAAGGGAAAAAAATCTCCGGAGTCATCGACGCAGACTCGTTGTATTTAGCAAAAGATCGGCTAAAAAAAAGACAATTATTTATAACGGAACTTCTTTTGCAAGATGTCCCGCAAAAACAAGTGGTGCTCCCTCCAAGCCTTCTTTTAACTTTTACAAGGGAGCTGGCTCAACTGCTCAAAGCAGGTCTGCCACTTTATGAGAGCCTTGTAACAATAGAAGAAAAATATAGAGGAAATAAGTGTCACAGTCTTGTTGTGGATCTTTGTGATCACTTAAAATTGGGAAAAAGCTTATCTAGAGCGTTGTCTTCATATGATAAGTCTTTTGATGAAATTTATTTATCTATGATAAAAGCTGCGGAACAAAGTGGCAATTTAGCTGAAACTTTTTCCGATCTCGCTATTCTCATCTCCAAACAACAAATGTTAAAGAAGCAACTCTTCTCCGCCTTGGCTTATCCAGCATTTTTAGGGGTATTTTGCTTACTTGTTATTGGTGGCTTGTTCTTTTTTATTATTCCGTCTATGCAAGAGCTATTTGAAGGAAGACAGCTTCATCCCCTTACAAGTTGTGTTATTGGAATCAGTAAGTTTTTAAATGAATCTATACATTTTTTAATAGTTTTTTTTAGCTCTATGATTGGCTTGACTTGGATCATTTTGCGTCAAAAGAAAGTTCAGCTTTCATTTTTAAAGATCGCTTGCAAGCTCCCCTTTATTTCTGAGTTACTTATTCAGTCGGCATTAGTTCGATTTTCAAGAGCGATGTATCTATTGCTTTCAGGAGGAGTTCCACTGCTTCAATCCCTATCATACTCTAGAAAGACCATGAAAAATGCCATGTTAGAAAATATAATCTCCTATGCAGAAAAAAGATTAATAGAGGGAAAAAAACTAAGTGAATTAATTTCGTCCCCATTTGTTCCTTCTTTGATGATACGAATGGTCGCTATCGCTGAAGAAACAGGGAACATGCACATAACGATGAAGCATTTAGCAGAGATTTACGAAGAAGAGCTAGATAAAAACCTTCAGCAACTCACCAGTTTTTTGCAGCCAGCCGTACTTATGTTTTTGGGTATAGTTGTTGGGGTTGTTGTTTTATCTATACTTATTCCTCTGACTGATGTGAGTTCGTTTTTATCTTCTTAAAATAAAAGGAGTTTTAATGAGAACCAGAACTAAAAAACAGACCCTTACTTTATTGGAAATTATGATAGTAATTTTCTTGATAGGGTTAATCGGAAGCGTAGTAGGATACAATGTTAAGGGGAGCTTAGATGAAGGTAGAGCCTTTCGTACTGAGCAGGGAGCTTCTCAAATAAGAGATATTCTGTTACTTGAAGTTGCAAAAGGAACTCCTATGGAAAATGTTATCCAAAAAAAAGAGGCATATCTTGCTGCATCGGGTATGGTCAAAGATGTAAAAAAATTACTCAAAGACGGCTGGGGAGAGTCTTATGAGATCACCCCAAACAGAAGCTATACAGATATTTCTGTTAAATCAGCTAAGCTTAAAGCCTATAAAGATAAGAAAAAAGCCGCTATAGGACCGGTTGATCTTGATGAAGATGATG
>Ga0194116_10003180_pt1 | contig 20059 bp, 13 predicted proteins | sample TA2MahsurfametaG_4_FD_148617 | JGI IMG/M metagenome (GOLD analysis project Ga0194116, IMG submission 148617) | Freshwater microbial communities from Lake Tanganyika, Tanzania - TA2015008 Mahale S9 surface | ecosystem: Environmental > Aquatic > Freshwater > Lake | place: Tanzania: Lake...
TTTCCAGCAGCGCCTCCTTGGGATCTCCCACTTCTTTTACCGTGGGAACAAACCAGGCATGCCCCAGTGCCGTGGAACGCCCGTAAATCTCTTCCCCGCTGCCATCCTGTGATCGCGAAAACACCCAGCCGCAGTTAAGCATATCCAAGGCATTGTTGTTGTTTATCCAGTCTCCCTGCAACTGTCCGCCGTTGGGAGTGATACAATAACTGATAATATCCTGATATCTGCTGAGTTTGGCAGGATGATAACCGCCCACATTCCTGAAAAACGGAGCAGGATGATTGTCGTTAAAAGGATTGTAGCGCAAATCAAAAACCCGCCTGTTTTCCTTATTGCCGGCGATTAACTGCGATTCTTTTGCTGTGGGCTCAATGGCCATTTCCTCTTCTTTATCCTGCCAGTTGTCTTCGGTCATGTAGCGCTTGGCTATTCCCATCAAATCAAATGATACGAGAATTATCATTCCTGCCCATAACAAATCGCGGCTTTTATTTTTAAGTACAGTAATGCGAATAAGACCGGCCGACAAAGCAATTAAAATTAAACTGCGCATCCAGTCACCCCAGGCCAGCCCCGAGCGCATGTCCACAATTTGTTTCACGTATTCTTTCGCTGTTTCAATGGCCGTAACTTCATCCTGTCCGTCTTTCATGGCCTGCTGCTTTACCTGCGACATGATCTCACGGTCATCATTTCCTTTGAAATCTTCGGAAAAAAACATGAGTGCGGCAACCGCCATCAGTGCACTTATGGCAACAACAGACACCTTCCATACCTGTTTTTTATCATTTTCTCCAAAACGGTCAGAAAGCAATAGCTGCAAGCCATACAGCCCAAAAAACGGAATGATCATCTGCGCGATAACCAATGCCATCATGGGTGTGCGGAACTTATTGTAATAAGGCAGGTGATTAAACAGCCATTCGTTAAGTCCCAAATATCTTCCCCAGCCCAGCATCAGGGAAACCAATACAGTAGCAACGCTGAAAAAGAACAGGGTCCGCGCTATGGCTTTGTCTTTGGAATCGGTCGCATCTGCTGTTAGGTAACGAAGAACTGCAACAATTGCAAGGAGAAACAGAAATATAAAAACAGCGCCAATATAGACAGGACCGGAGGTAAATTGCAGATCACCGTGGTACAGCGGTGCCCTGTCCTGATCAAAATCTTCGTTTGAAATCCTTTCATTGCTGCTACCACCCATAAAACCCGGTATCAACAGAGTCATGGATTCATCAATGCCATAACTCCAGGAAAATGCGTAATCTATATCCAGACCTTTTCTGCCCACTTGATTTTTAGGGCCATCTTTGGTGGGAACCTCGCTGGCAACCGCGCTGCCACCGCGCATGGTGGCTTCACTGTACCGGGCGGTATCGATGGCTTTGCCAATATTGGTGGCCGCTCCCATGCCCAGCATCACCACAGATAGTGTAGTGGCGATGGTCGCATGTTTGATTTCACCGGCTTTGAGCGCCATAATCATCTCTATGAGCAGATAGATACCGGCTACAATTCCCGCATAATAGGCAATCTGATAGTGAAAATAACCCACAAGCATGGCGAAGAATATACCCAGTACACCCGCACCAAGGAGATATTTTCGCCGGGTAATCAATACCAGGCCTGCGAGCATTCCGGGCATAACATCGGTTGCCAACACTTTGGTAATGTGTCCTGCTTCATAAGAGCTTATAGAAAACGTCATAAACGCATATCCAATGGCACCGGCAGCAGAAAGCCAACGGTTCACATTGCAGGAAAGCAGCAGCACAAACATGCTGAGCATGGCTACAAAAAGGAAATTATAAGGTCCCTTTACCAGCTGGAACAATTCCATCGGCCTGAGCTTCAGCATCAGATTTCCTGTGGGAATACCCGTAATGAGGTTGGCGGGCATGCCTGAAAAAAGGCGATCATTCCAATTGGGTTTTATTTCCGTTGCCTCTGTGTATTTATTGGCAGCATCTACCATCAGCCGCACTTGCTGCATATCGCCCTGTTGAAGCGCTTTGTCGTCCGTGGCAGGCAATAGGAATATTACTGAAATTAACCAGAATCCTATTAAAAAAAGCAGAAACACGCCTGCTTGTTTGAGGAAATCCTTGTTGATTTTCATACTAAGGTGGCGAATTTCACTAATTTCAGGCAATTTGCCTACACTTCTACTTGAAAAATTACATTTCGGATAAATAAAATTACTGCTTAATTTGCAGTATCAAATATGCAGCGAGACGAAGTTGTATTTGGCCTGATAAACCGCGAGCTTAAGCGTCAGCAAGAAGGCATAGAATTGATTGCCAGCGAAAACTTTGTAAGTCAGCAGGTAATGGACGCAATGGGATCCGTGTTAACCAATAAATACGCGGAAGGATTGCCCGGCAAGCGATACTATGGTGGTTGCGCAGTGGTAGACGAAGTAGAACAACTCGCCATCGATCGTTTAAAACAACTTTTTGGGGCCACATGGGCCAACGTGCAGCCGCACAGCGGGGCGCAGGCCAATGCCGCCGTAATGCTGGCGGTTTTGAAACCCGGCGATTCCATATTGGGATTTGACCTCAGCCACGGCGGGCATCTTACGCACGGCTCTCCCGTAAACTTCTCCGGAAAATTATATAAACCCCATTTTTACGGTGTAAATCAAGATACGGGACTAGTGGATTATGAAACCCTAGAGAGTAAAGCCCATGAAGTAAAACCCAAACTGATTATATGCGGTGCCAGTTCCTACAGCCGCGAATGGGATTATGCCCGTATTCGCGCCGTTGCCGACGAGGTTGGCGCATTGGTACTGGCCGATATCTCACACCCTGCAGGCCTCATTGCCGCCGGCTTACTGGAAAACCCGCTGAAACACGTGCATATTGCCACCAGCACTACCCACAAAACGCTGAGAGGTCCGCGGGGCGGCATCATCATGATGGGCAACGATTTTCCGAATCCATGGGGTGAAACCACACCCAAAGGCGAAGTAAAGATGACAAGCGCGTTGCTTGACGGAGCTGTATTCCCTGGCACGCAAGGCGGACCACTGGAACACGTGATTGCAGCCAAAGCCATTGCCTTTGGCGAAGCACTGAAGCCCGAGTTTAAGCGATACCAGCTGCAGGTAAAGAAAAATGCCGCAGCCTTGGCAACAGGCATGGTCAGCCGTGGTTACAGCATCATCAGCGGAGGAACAGATAACCACCTCATGCTTATTGACCTTAGGCCAAAAGGCGATAACCTCACCGGCAAACTGGCCGAAAACACCCTTGGATTGTGTGATATCACTGTAAATAAAAATACCGTTCCTTTCGAAACCCGAAGTCCGTTTGTTACCTCAGGTATACGCCTGGGCACAGCAGCCATTACCACCCGCGGACTTAACGAGGCAGATATGGACAGCATCGCCGGATTGATTGATGAAGCACTAATGAACCCGGAAAACACAGCTGTGCTTGACAGCGTAAAAAGCAGGGTTCACGCACTGATGGCAGGGTATCCGCTGTATGCTTAAGCAGATATTTCGGTTTTTCTAGCCACGGGCCAACCACTTTTTCCACTCAGGCACAAAAAGAAACATACCCGTAAACGCCCACAGACCACAAGCCAGCAGAAGTCCATTCAGGTCAGGCAGATTTTGTGAAACAACGGAAAAAATGGCATAGGTCGCGTAAGCGCAAAACAGCAGGTAAAATAATCTGAATAGTTTCAGGGAAAAACTGCTTCGCTGAATCACCCAATAAATACAAATTATCACAAAAAGCGTCTGCGTAATCAGTCCGGCCATGGCCGCTCCGGATAATCCCTGCAGCGGTATCAACCAGCTATTCAGGCCTGCATTCACCAGCACACAAATCATGGCCAGAAGTCCCAGTTTTTTCAATTCTCCTGCAGCCGTGAGCCAGGTACCGAAAATATGCACCATTGCCATGGGTAAAAAACATGCCATCAACCTGCCAAAAGCAGTGGCATCCGATGCCGTAAATCCGGCTTTGCCGGGGCCAGCATAAAACAATCCCAATAAGGGTGGAGCAAAAAATATTGCGGTAAACAGCAATGGTAAAGCCACAAAAAGTACTATCCTAACATTCAGCCATAGCAGTCCGTCGGTAGGCTCATTGCGGCTTATCATACGGCTAAACAGCGGCAGCAGCTGCGAGCTGATTAAGGAACTAAAAATGAGGGCGGCATCCAGAAATCGAAAACTGCGGGCATATTGCCCTACTTCGGCCTCGCCACCGGGCGCAAGGTAACGCAGCATCTGGGTATCAAGGCGTGTAAATACGGCCATGCAAAGGGAAAGCACGGCAAACCATCGCATGGAGGAAAGCAGTGAAAAGCTCTCAGCCTGAGAAATCATGGTAGCTGAATCCACTTGTTTACGTGAATAAAACCACGAGAAAAACAGGGAAACCGCGTAACCTGCTGTTTGTGCCAGCAGAAAACAAAACAGTCCTTCTTCCCCGCTGAGTCCGCTGCCGACGATGAGCCATGAAAGCAGTGCAACGGCTGCCAACCTGTCGGCCACCGAAGCAATACTGTCGGTTTTAAAGAGATGCCTACCCTGGAGTATAGCCCTGAAATACAAAGTAAAACCGGCCAGCACCTGGTTGAGAATAACCAATCCCAAAAAACGAATATCCATGTGCTGAACCAGACCGAAAATGGCGGTGATGAGCACATAAGACAATGCCAGCCACATTCTCATCCCAAACAAACCTTTAGGAACAGCCTGTTCAGGTGCTGAAGCCACCTTTGCAGCCGTGTAATTGTTTAGCCCGAAATCCAGCAAAATATTAAACAGCAAGGCCAGTCCGAAAATGCCATAATACTTACCATACAGGGCATCGCCTAGGTTGTTTTGCACCGCAACCTCAATGAAAAATATCCACACCGGCTTGATGAGCCAGTTCAGTGCCTGTAAAAAAAATAAATTACCGAGAAAAGCGCGTTTCAACACAACAAAGAAAAAGAAGAAATAGCCCAATTGGAAAAAATCCGTTGATTATATAATAGCAGGATCCACTTTGCGGCAAAGCAATTTAATTTTGCACTGTGCATGACATAGAGCCATATTACAACTGGTTGCACCTTTACAACGCCGCAGAAGACGAACAATCGCCGTTTTACGGGCGTGAATACAGCGAATTTACCTTCACCCATGCGGTGTATAATTACCTCATCCATCCTCAGTGGGATTCTTTTGGCTCAAACACGCTGTATCTGAAAATCCTGTATACGGATTACACAGATGGATTCACCATTCTGGAGCTTATCGGCGAGTGGAACGACGCCCTCTACAACGATATCATGATGCTAAAACGTGAAGTGATAGAGATTTTGAGAGATTTTGGCATTCAGAAGTTTATACTCATTGGCGAAAACGTACTGAATTTTCATGCCAGCGACGACAGTTACTATGAGGAATGGTTTCAGGAAACCGAAGACGGCTGGATTGCGTTTGTCAATTTCAGAGACCACGTGCTAAATGAATTCCGCAAGGCGCGTATTGATTATTACATCAACTTTGGGGGCGATCTCGATGCATTTCAGTGGCGCAAACTCTCGCCAAGGCAGATGCAGGAAGCTGTTGAGGGGGTTATAAGCCGCAGAATTGCTTAATTCTGAATATTAGAAAAAGTCCTGAACCCATGCAAGGGAAAATCGTTATTTTTGCAACACCAAAATCAAACCTTACAGGTGTTATTTTGGATTCTTTTTCTTAAACCATGAGAGAAATTCCGTTCAGAGAAGCCTTACGCGAGGCCATGACCGAAGAGATGCGCCGCGATGAGCGTGTGTTTTTGCTCGGTGAAGAAGTTGCAGAATACAATGGTGCCTACAAGGTAAGCCAGGGTATGCTCGCTGAATTTGGTGCCAAACGTGTGATAGATACTCCCATTGCGGAGCTCGGCTTTGCAGGAGTAGCGGTGGGTGCTGCAGCCAACGGCCTGCGTCCCATTTGCGAATTCATGACTTTCAACTTTTCGCTGGTGGCCATAGATCAGGTTATCAATGCGGCTGCAAAGATGAACAGCATGAGCAACGGGCAATATACCTGCCCCATGGTGTTCAGAGGTCCGACCGGCAGCGCCGGACAGCTGGCACAACAGCACAGCCAGAATTTTGAAAACTGGTATGCCAATACACCGGGCCTGAAAGTGGTGGTGCCCAGCAATCCCGCCGATGCGAAAGGTTTGCTCAAAACTGCCATCCGTGATGATAATCCGGTAATTTTCATGGAAAGCGAACAGATGTACAGCCTGAAAGGTGTGGTACCTGAAGAAGAATATTTGTTGCCCATTGGTCAGGCGCACGTGGTGAAAGAAGGCAGCGACGTTACCATCGTTTCTTTCGGCAAAATGATGCTGCGCACCATTACGGCTGTTGAAGAACTGACAAAAGAAAGCATCAATGCCGAACTGATTGATTTGCGTACCGTGCGCCCCATCGACTATGACACCATCATCAACAGCGTGAAGAAGACCAACCGCCTTGTAATTGTGGAGGAAGCATGGCCATTGGCGAGCATCAGCTCAGAAATTAGCCATATGGTGCAGCGCAGGGCATTTGATTATCTGGATGCGCCCGTGCACCGCGTTACCAGTCAGGATACCAACCTGCCTTATGCCGGTGTATTCGTGGATGCCTACCTGCCCAGCGTGGAGCGCACCGTAAAAGCGGCCAAAGCCGTTTGCTACAAAAACTAATTAATTACCAGCACAGGTTTATCATTCTTTTCGGTAAATGAACCGATAATACTGCATGCAGGCAGTATTTCCAGCACAGAATCTACATAATCAGGGTCTACCGCTATCAGCAGACCTCCATTGGTCTGGGGATCAGCAACCCACGGAAATGCGGCGGCATTGTTCATTAGTATTTCCCTTTCATAGGCATTCCAGTTGCGGGTCGCATTGTCGGGCAGTACAAAAGATTCGGCCAGCGACACTGCTTCGGGAATCTTGGGCAGACTTGCTCCACTTATTTCTGCACCACAGCCTGCGGCACGCATCATTTCCAGCAAATGTCCGGCCAGTCCAAAGCCGGTAACATCGGTCATGGCATGAACGGCAGACAGGTTTCCGAGCCGTTCGCCGGCGCTGTTGAGGTTTACCAGTGCAGTTTGCAGCGCTCTTTTCTGTTGTTCATCCGCCGCTGCTCGTTTGTAGGCTGCAGCCAACATGCCCGTACCTAGCGGTTTGCTGAGCAGTATTACATCGCCGGGTTGTGAGCCTGCATTGCGTTTTAGGGTTTGCGGGGTTGCCAAACCCACCACCGACAAACCAAACAGCGGTTCGCGCCCATCAATGGTATGTCCACCTGCCATTGCCACATCTGCCTTCCGGCAAATTTCCCACGCCCCGCGAAGTACGTCCCGACCCATTTCCAGCGGCAATTCCGCCGGCCAGCTAAAAACAGCATTTGCCATAACAGGTTTGCCCCCCATAGCCCAGATATCGCTGAGCGCATTGGCTGCCGCTGCTGAACCATATACAAAAGCATCATTCACCATGGGCGTGAAAAAATCTACCGTTTGCAGCAGATACTGGCCATTGCCCAAATCATACACAGAGCAATCGTCCGAGAGGTCATTTCCCACAACCACATTTTCCATATCGTTATTGTATAAAAGGCCTGCAAGCATGGATTTTAATACCTCTGGCGGCGTTTTACAGCCGCAGCCGCTGCCTTTGCCAAATGATAGAAGATTCGGGGTGGTCATGATGCAAAAGTACAATGAAATAAAACCGCAAATTAATTTTTAACCAGGCTTGGGGGTTTGGCACGCGTTGTGTGTATATGTATGAAACAGCTACTAAAAACACAGACTATGAAACGCAGCTTTGTTATCATCGCACTTGCCGCCGGTTTAGCCATGCTGGTTCAATCCTTCAGCACGCAAAATCAAACCACCTCAGCGGATCCGTTCAATTACCGAAAGCTGAACAACCAGGCATTTAAGGTGGGTGAAAAGCTGAAATTTCGTGTGCATTACGGCATCATCAATGCCGCTAATATTACCATGGCTGTGGACCAGGTCACCACCATCAATGGCCGCGATGCACTGGCTGTGCGCTGCGAGGGGGAAACCCTGAAAAGTTTCGACTGGGCCTACAAGGTGCGCGACAAATTCCAAAGCTGGATTGATGCCGAGGCACTCGCACCCATACGCTATGCAAAAACCGTGCGCGAGAATAAATATTATGATGAGGATCTGGCTATATATATGCACGACAAAAAGAAACTGTGCAACACCGACGGGGAACTGACCATGCCCATTTATACCCAGGATATTGCCTCGGCCTTGTACTATGCAAGAAACTTGAATTTTGAAAGTGAAAAAATAAATCAGGTGTTTCCGCTGGATATTTACATGGATAACAAGATTTACAACCTCAATTTCACCTACCTGGGCAAAGAAACCCTCAGCACCGATATTGGCAAGGTAAAATGCATAAAACTGAGACCCAAACTGGTGGTGGATAGGGTATTCAAAAGCAGCAACGACATGACCGTATGGGTAAGTGACGACGTCAACCGCATTCCCATCCGCGTGCAGACTGCCATACAAGTCGGTTCATTAAAGGTAGATATTACAAGCTACGAAGGATTGAAAAACACTTTCACCGCGCTGCAAAAGAAATAAGTTTTTGAGTCCCATAATGTTCATAAAGGCCCTGCTGACGCGGGGCTTTTTTGTCATCAATTCTCCCCCACATACTCCCTGGGCACCCGTGCTGAAATTCCCGTAAGAATCTCATAGGGAATCGTATCGGCACAATGAGCCATTTCAGCCACCGAATTTTCGGCACCAAAGACAACAACTTCATCGCCTTCCCTGCAATCAATGCCGGTTACATCCACCATGCACATGTCCATGCATACACTGCCTACAATGGGTGCTTTTTGGCCCTTTATCAAGACATGCCACTTACCGTTGCCCAAACTGCGTCTCAACCCATCGGCATAACCCACGGGCAAGGTGGCTATGACACGAACGGTATCGGCAATCGAACGACGTCCGTAACCCACGCCTTCACCGGGTTGCAGCGTATGCAATTGTGAAATACTGCTAAACAGTGTAGTTACCGGTTTCAAATCTGCCTGTTGCTCGGCACGTGGGTCCACACCATACAGACCCACACCCAGCCTAACCATATCCATTCCGTATTCGGCGAAACGCAGTATGCCACCTGTATTCAGGGCGTGTCGCGACGGAGCATATCCCAATTGCGTTTCAAAGGCATTGACTGCTTCCGTAAATGTACCTATTTGTGTCCGGGTAAAATCATCCTGCGCCGGATCTTCGGAGGCCGCAAGATGTGTAAATACCGAAGCAATGCGCACATTACCCGGAATATTTCCGGCAACATCTTTCAGCGCCCCGGGCGCAAAACCCAGGCGGTGCATGCCTGTATCCACTTCCAGGTGTAATGAAATTGCATTGCTGCCCGCAATCTCCGACATCGCCTGCAAACCGGCTTCGTCAAACACCACAGGCTCCAGGTTGTATTGCAATCGGCTTGCCATGTCTTCGGCACCTGTATTCATTACCATAATGGGGGTTTGAATACCTGCTTCACGCAGTGCCACGCCTTCGTCGGCAAAAGCCACTGCCAGGTAATCCACGCCCATAAACTGTAAGGTTCGTGCTACTTCAAAACTGCCGCTTCCATAACCAAATGCCTTTACCATGGCCATGATGCGGGTTTTAGGGGCAACAGCGTTTCTAAAGTACCGATAATTGTGGCGCAGGACTTCAAGGTCTATTTGCAAATGAGTTTTATGCAGTTGCTTCTTGAGCAACGCATGAATTTTCTCAAAGCCAAAACGCCGAGAACCTTTGATAAGTATGGCCTCCCCACTGATTGTGTCCAGCCTGCCGGATTGGATAAGCGAGGCTGTATCTGTAAAAAACTCCGGGTTGAATGCTGAGAATATGTCCTTGTATGCAGCCAGAACCTCACCCACCAGCAACAAGCGACGTACTCCTTTTTGTTCTAAAACACCCCCCAGTTGAGAGGATAAACGTTGTTTGTCGGGGTCGCTCTGGTCCATATCGCTGAGGATGACACAGGCCGGTTTATCCGGCTGTTGCCGAACCATAAAATCCAACGCCACCTGCAAACTGTCTGGGTCATTGCTGTAGCTGTCATTCACCAAGTAATTGCCGTTTCTGCCTTCGGTAAAAGCAAGACGGTTTTCCAACGCGTGCAAATACCTGAATTGCTCTGTGTGTGAGGCATCCCAGCGTTCCAGGGCAACCAGGGTGCAAAAGCATGACATGGCATTTTCAACAGACGCTTTGTCCGAAAACGGTATTTCCAGCGAATGTTCAGTGCTGCGGTGCGTTAAATTGATTCGGGTGAAATCCCGTAGGTATTTCTCATCCAGCATGCGATAGCCACAGTCCTCATTTCTGCCCCAGGAAATGAACTTTGTAAGCGGCTGTGAATATTTATAAACCTGCACGGCAGTTTTGATCTCGGCTGAATCTCCCGGAAATACGACCACATCCGCATCTTTAAACAGTATGGTTTTCTCGCGTGCTTTTTGTTCGCGGCTTTCAAAACCTTCATCGTGGGCGCTCCCAAGGTGGGTGCAAATAGCCAGATTCGGTTTAATCATCCGCCAAAGGCGCTCCATCTCACCGGGTTTAGAAATCCCCGCTTCAATAATGGTCATTTTGTGCCAGGGTTCTATGCCAAGCAGCGAAACAGCTACACCAATTTGCGAATTATAACTGCGCGGGCTGCGGTGAACACTGAACTCTTCACCAAGCAACTGATGCAGCCATTCTTTTACGATGGTTTTGCCATTGCTGCCCGTAATACCAACAACAGGTCCGGTAAATCGACTGCGATGATAGGCGGCAAGATTCTGCAAGGCAACCAGTACATCCGATACGCGAATAACATTACATTCAGATAATGCAGCGCCATCAAAATCATCAGGGACCACAAAGCTGCGCACACCTGCTTTTGCAGCAGCATATACAAACTCGGATCCCTGCCTGTGTGTGCCCATAAGAGCGAAAAATAAAGTTTTGGCCGGATCCCCTATTCTTCTGGTATCCCAGGCCGGCTGTGTAAGCACACAAACATTATCGGCAGAAAAGGCTTCTCCTTCAATAATTGCGGTAATTTCCTGCCAAGTGTACTGCATTATCAGGCGTTTTCCCCACCCAGGTTCATTTCGGCGCCGTCACCAATATTCATGCTTTGCACAGCTCCGGCAAGACTGGCATCTGAGCCGATGAGTGAGTTTTCAAGAATGGCAGTTTGAATCTGGGCATTTTGCCCGATGATACTGTTTTTTACTACCGAACGGGATATATCTGCATGTTCGCCAATGCTTACATCCGGTCCTATAATGCTGTTTTCAATTTTTGCCGAAGGCGGAATAAACACAGGCGGAATGATGATATTTGATTTCAGAAGATCTTTGGGCACATCAGGTAAACCCTCACGGCGCAGGAGATTGCGGTTGGTTTGCAGAATAATTTCCTTTTTCCCACAGTCAAACCAGTTTTCTACGGCAAATGTGCGCAATGCTACACCTTTCTCCATCATGTACTGTAGAGCGTCGGTAAGGTGAAATTCGTTCTGGGTGCGGATTTCGTGGGTAATGTTGTATTCCAGACATTCTTTTAGCATACCGGTTTCGCAGATATAATAAAGACCCACCAGCGCGAGGTTGCTTTTAGGGATAGCCGGTTTCTCCACCAAACGGCGAATGTTGCCTTCCTCGTCTATTTCGGCTACGCCAAATTGCCGCGGATCTTCCACTTTCTTAACCCCTAGACTGCTTACCTGCTGTGAGAGGACAGATTTTAAGTCGGTTTCGAAAATGGTATCGCCCAGCACAATCAGCACGGGTTCATCGTCCTGCACCTCATTGCGAGCAAGCCAAATGGCATGTCCGGTGCCTTTACCCAGCGTTTGAATAACAAATTTGGAATTTAAACCCGTGTAGTGATCGGAAATGTATTGCTCGATTTTATCGCCCAGATGCCCGATTATAAAAACAAAGTCAAAGATTCCGGCCTCTATCAGCGTATCCATGATATGACCAAGAATGGGCTTACCGGCCACAGGTATCAAACTCTTGGGTTGTGTGGTGGTATGGGGTTTCAGCCTGCTGCCGATGCCAGCTACCGGAATAATGGCTTTCATATTGCGATGCACAAAGTTACAACTCGGCGTGATTTTCCGATATTTCCCATTTCACACAAAGGATTCTGTGTGTAGTTTCCCGCACCGCTGCGGCTGCAGCACGCCTGATACCGAGCACCCCCAAAATCCCGGCCGCGTGGCCAAATACCGGATATGCGCCCTTTTCAGAAGAAGGTATATGGGCATCGGTAAGCAAATCGCTAATTTTTTTGCTGCCCGTCATACCAAAAGGTTCGATACGTTCACCTTTCCGGCGGCTGCGAAGGCTTAAGGGAAATACCAATCCATCAAGATCAAAAAACCATGCTTGCTGTATTGAAAAATCCATTGCCTGCTGAATTTGAACGGTTATGATAAACTTTCCTGCCTGCAGACAAACCGGCAAATCTTCCTCAGATGCTATATCTGTTTCTTCAATTTCATGCCTGCCGAATTTTCCAACCCAGATGCCCGTATTTCTTACCTCAGCCATCCATCCTTGGAAATGAAACCGACTTCCCGTAGACGCGAACATGAGCTTTACAGCCTCTTTGGGATGCATACCTAGGTTTTTCAGGTATTGCTTAAGCGCTGTTTTATTCTCAAAATCAAACAAACGACCATCGCCCACAAAGGGAAACTGAGATGCCCACTGCTTATTTTTACTGTTTTCGGCACTTCGCAAAGCGCTCAATGACCGGCTTAGCTCCGCAAATTCAACTTCCGCTTCTGGAAATTCGGTTTGAATTAAAGGCAAAATCCAGTGCCTTACCTTATTTCGCAGGTAATCGGTTTTATGGTTGCTGCTGTCCTCGCGCCACTGTAGTCCTTCCGAGGCAAGCCACTGTCTGATCTCGGCGGCATTGGCAAACATCATGGGTCTGAAAATATTATCCCGCCGTAGGGGAATGCCCTGCCAGGCGGCAGAACTATTGCGCAGCAGATAAATAAACAAATGTTCCAGATTATCGGTGCACTGATGTGCGGTACAGACCATGCTCATGTCGGCATTCATCAATCGTTTGAAATGGTGGTAGCGAAGCCTCCTTGCCGTCATTTGCACAGACTCTCCGTTTAACTGCGCCTCAATAAGCGTATCCGGGTAATCAACATGTAACTCAACACTCCATTGTTTGCAAAGTTGTTTAACAAATTGTTCATCGCCATCGCTTTCGGTACCGCGCAGGCCATAGTTGAGATGTGCCACTTCGAAGCGATACCCGGATTGGTGAAACAAATGCCCCATAGCCACGGAATCGGCACCACCGCTCACTGCAAGCAGTGTTTTTCCCTCAATTATTTCGGGCGCATTCTCACTGATAAAACTTTGAAACCGATTTAGCACGTTATTTGCAAAGTAATTCCAAAAATTCGGATGAACAAGACCCGTGTGCTGTTGTTTTTTGTGATTCTGCTCAAACTTTCTGGTTTGCAGGCGCAGGAAATCATGCTGAAAGCAGACCGCATGAGAGGGGAAAAACGCAGGGGCGATAACCACCAGATTTTGCGTGGCAATGTAATGTTTGAACAAAGCGGCAGCGTGGTTACCTGCGATGAAGCAGAATATAATACCGTCAAGGAAGAGCTGGAAGGTTTCGGAAATGTGCGCATTGTAGGTAACGAAGGCGCTGTGGTTACGGGCAGTAGGCTGTTTTTTGACAACAAAAACAAAACCGCACGGGTGGATGGCAATGTGGTGCTGCGCGATAAAAGCATGGTGCTAACCACCCCGTGGATTATTTACCATACCGATACACGCATCGGTTATTATGGCGCGGGAGGAAAAATTGTAGACGATGAATTAACGCTCACCAGCCGCACCGGCAGCTACAACCCCACTCTGTCGATGCTGTATTTCCGTTATAATGTAGTGCTGACCCACCCGGACTATGTGGTTAAAACAGACACACTGCAGTACAGCAACCGCACCGGCAATACCTGGTTTTTCAATTTCACCGAAATTCAAAGTGATGAGAACACCATCCTCTGTAACTACGGCAATTACAACACAAAAACCGGACAAAGTTACTTTACCCGAAATGCCGCGCTTATCAGCAATGAAAACACCATCCGCGCCGATACGCTCAGTTTCAACCGAAATACGGGAATTGGCCATGCTTACGGACGTTTGTGGGTAAAAGACACCTCACAAAACATCAGTATTTTCGGGAATCGGGGCTACTACGATAAAAACCGCAAATACACCCGCGTGCTGGGCAATACACTCGCCAAAAAAATGGAAAAAAATGGCGACAGCCTCATGCTAAAAGCGGATACATTCGTTTACGTGGCTGATACAACAACCCAAAAGCGATACCTGCACGCATTTCACCGCACCTCACTCTGGCGAATCGATTTCAGCGGCACGGCAGACAGCCTCACACACCATGCCGATGACAGTGTCTTTTACCTGTACGGAAAACCTGTGCTTTGGAATGAAAATACACGCCTGAACGCTGACACCATGCGTATTTTCATCGCCAACAGCCGCATTAAACTCATGCAAATGAGGAAAAATTCCTTTATCGCCATGAGGGAAGACACCGGGCATTTCAACCAGATTTCAGGAACCGATATGGATAATTTCTTTACCCCGGAAAATAAACTCAAAACCATACAGGTTAAGGGCGACGGGAAAAGTGTTTATTTTATAAAAGAAAAAGACTCAGCCATCACTTCTGCCAATGCTGTACAGTATAACAATATGAAGATAGAACTGGACAGTAACCGGGTCTCAGGGATTCGCTTCTACGGCAATCCTTCTGGCACACTTTACCCCGTGAGCGATTTTCCCAAAGAACAAAAAATCCTTCCCGGTTTTGTGTGGGATGAAAACAACCGTCCTAAAGCCGGAATATTCAAAGCACCTTTTTCAGTTCCACCCTTGCCCGCAAGGCACGCAGGCAGTGCAGCTACACAAAAAACCTCAGACCGTAAAAAAAGCAAAGGGTAATTCTATCGGATTTTGCTAAAATTTGAACAGAAAATTGTAACCAAAACCACAGTTCAAGCGTTCCTTTGAAAAACAGAATGCGATTTTCCCTTCTCATCCTCAGTTTTTTATCCGTTTTTTCAGGTAAAGCCCAGTATTTTACGGTCAGTGGATTTGTGGCAGACAGCACCCGAGCCCCCATACCCGACGTTAGCATTTTCATTACCAATGGCTCCATGGTTGGAAATACCGATGGCTCTGGTTTTTACAAATTTGTCATCAGGGCCGGTGAGTATGAACTGGTTTACACCCACCCAAACTATCAGCGCGTGAATCTGAAGGTAGTTCTGGATAAAAAGGATGATACGCTGAATGTTATTTTACCCGAACTGGCTAAACCCGTAGGCGAGATTCAAATTACCCGCAAATGGACAGATCCGGGTCCGGAAATGATGCGCAAAGCGATTGAAAAGAAAGACTATTGGGCCACCCGTATCCCATCTTCCAGTGCAGAAGTTTACATACGGGCCTTTGAGCAGTACAATCCGCCTAAAAAGAAAGAAAATGTATGGCATGAACCCGATTCGGCCATAGAAAACAAAAAAAAGAAAAAAAATAAAGATGATGAGTCCAATAACAATATGGCTGAAGTATTGTTGCAGCGAGACTTTCAGCCTCCGGGAAAAATCAAGGAAACAAGAACCGGTGTTAAAAAAATCGGGGTAGTTTCAGGGCTTTTCTACCTCAGCACCACCGAAGGTGATTTTAATTTCTACCAAAACCTGTTGCGCATACGGGGTATTGGGGATATGCCCGTGATGTCGCCACTATCCGGTACCGCACTGCTGGCCTATAAATTCCAGTTTCTGGGCAGTTATAAAAACGATGCCGGCCAGCGCATTCTGAAAATCAAAATATCGCCACGCTCTATTTCCAATGCCGTTTTCAGCGGAGAAATTCATCTGGTGGACACCCTTTTTTACATCTACAGAACAGAGTTTAATTATCCGGTCAATCAGCTGAATGAATACGACAAATTCACCATGCGGCAGGAGTTCAACCTGAGCAAAGACAGCTGGCTAACGATTGATAAACAACGTTTTGATTACCACGCCGTAGCAGGAAAAGGCAAATTTAGCGGATATACCTTGGTGAAATACGATAAGTACGAACTGAACAAAACGTTTCCCAAAAACCATTTCGGGCTGGAGGTGAGTTCGGCCACAGACAGCGCCTATGATAGAGACAGTGCCTTTTGGAGCCAGAAACGCACAACCCCGCTGAACAATACCGAAATCCGGTTTATTACCCGCACCGACAGTATAAAACGGGTTCAAAACAGCAAAACCTATCTGGACAGTATTGAAAAGGATAAAAACAAAGTCACGTTGACCAAATTGTTTTTCAAAGGACAGGAATATCAGAATCGTGCTAAAGGCTACTACATGGACTTTCAGCCTATGGTGTTTATTGTGCAGCCCTGGTTCCCGGGCGGAACGCGGGTTACTTTGTGGAACACTTTTGAGAGGCGTTTTAAAAACAAGCGCGACATCAGGCTGATTGAAAATTTATCATACGGCCTTAACAACAAAGATGTCCGCGGAACGGTCATCTTCACCACTACTTTCGACCCTTTTCACCGTGGTGTGTTTTCTGCCACGGCAGGGCGTGATTTTAATTTCATTAATCCCAATGCGGCTTTTCTGGATTTGGCCCGCAGGGGTAATTTCTACCAGAATACCCACGCAGATGTTTATGTGAGAAGGGAGCTTATCAACGGGCTTTACCTTAGGGTGCAGGCGGAATTTTCGGAAAGAAAGGATATCAGTAATTTCACTTTTGACGGATTTGCCGATAGTGTGTTTGAAAATAATATCCCCACCTCCTTTGGCACCAACCGCGCGTTTTTCGGTAATTTCACCCTCAGCTACACACCCTTCCAGAAATATATTAGGGAACCCAAGCAAAAAGTAATTTTGGGCAGCCGTTGGCCTACGTTCAGCATCAACCTAAAGCATGCCATACCAAGTGTATTGGGTTCCAACATCGATTACGGTTATCTGGAATACAGAATTGAACAGGATTTTCCGCTGGGATTGCTGGGAAGAAGTGAGTACAGAATAGCAAGTGGCAGTTTTATGCGAAAAAGCAACCTGAGTCCCGTTGATTATCGATATCAGCGCCGCGGTGACCCCAGTGTGTTTACTCCGCCCATGTATGCTTTCCAAACACTGGATTCAACATTCATTACCTACAAACGCTTCATAGAAGGCCATTACCGGCACCATTTTAACGGTTCACTCATCAATAAAATCCCATTCATGCGTTTGCTCAAACTGCGTGAATCTGCGGGAGCCAATATTTTGTATGCGCCCGAACGGCGCAATATGTTTTTCTATGAGGTTTACGGTGGCATAGATAAACTTGTGCGAATCTGGAGAGACCGCTACAAATTGGGCATATACTACGCTGTGGGTTACAGCAATATTTTTGAAAAACCGGTCGTGGGCTTTAAATTAAACTTCGAGTATTTCGACAGACGGAACAATTCCTGGTAACCTGTTGTATTTATTTTTTATTTATTCCTGTACAATTTGGGGGCATTTGCCCCGATTGTGGTATACCTTGTATAACTTTGCATTTCCCTTATGTGCGGAATTGTTGCTTACATCGGCCATCGTGAGGCCTACCCCATCATCATCAAAGGGCTGAAACGCCTTGAATACCGCGGGTATGACAGCGCCGGCGTGGCTCTGCTGAATGGAGATTTGCGCGTTTTCAAACAAAAAGGTAAAGTAGCCGATCTGGAAAAAGCCGCCGCCAATGAATTTACCAAAGGCTCAACCGGCATGGGACACACCCGCTGGGCCACACACGGTGTTCCAAACGATGTGAACGCACACCCCCATCTCAGCCAAAGCGGTAACCTTGCCGTAATTCACAACGGCATCATCGAAAACTACGACACCATCAAGGAAGGTTTAATCCGCCGCGGCCACTCCTTCAGCAGCGATACCGACACCGAAATACTCATCCACCTGATAGAAGACATTATGGTGAACGCAGGCCTCAATCTGAATGAGGCTGTACGCGTGGCTTTGAAACAGGTAGTGGGCGCCTATGCCATTGTTATCCTCAGCAAAAACCACCCTGAACACTTGATTGCGGCCCGCAAGGGGAGTCCGCTGTTGGTGGGTATAGGCAAAGAACACGGTGAGTTTTTCATGGCCTCCGATGCCGCACCTATCGTAGAATACACCCGTCAGGTAATTTACATGAACGATGGTGAAATTGCCGTGGTGGAAAACGATGAACTGACCATCACAACCGTCGATAACAAAATTCAGACTCCTTATATCCACGAGTTGGAGATGAACTTAGAGCAGCTGGAAAAAGGCGGCTATCCGTATTTCATGCTCAAGGAGATATACGAACAGCCCAAGAGTATTCTGGACAGCTTCAGGGGTCGTATGGACCCAATGAGGGCCGAAATCATCATGCGCAGCATCCGCGATTATGAGGAAAAACTAAAAAACATCAACCGACTCATTATCATTGGCTGCGGTACCAGCTGGCACGCCGGTATGGTGGCCGAATACCTGTTTGAAGAATTTGCCCGCATCCCCGTGGAAGTGGAATACGCCAGCGAATTCCGATACCGCAACCCGGTTATATATGGCGATGATTTGATCCTGGCCATTTCGCAAAGCGGTGAAACCGCGGATACGCTGGCGGCCATGGAACTGGCCAAAAACAAAGGTGCCACTGTGTTTGGTGTTTGCAACGTAGTAGGCAGCAGCATTCCCCGCTTAAGCCATGCCGGTGCTTACACGCACGCAGGTCCTGAAATTGGTGTAGCTAGCACCAAAGCATTTACCGCACAGGTAACAGTGTTGGCGCTGATAGCCATGGCCATGGGCAAGTTGCGCGGTGCCCTCACCGGAGAGCAGCTCCGGGCAATGATGTACGAGCTGGAAAACATTCCGGCCAAGGTGGAAAAAGCCCTAAAACTGAATGATGAAATTGTGAAACTGAGTGAGATGTACAAAGACTCACACAATTTTCTTTACCTGGGCCGCGGCTACAATTTCCCTGTAGCCCTGGAAGGCGCACTGAAACTAAAGGAAATCAGCTATATCCATGCGGAAGGTTACCCCGCCGCTGAAATAAAGCACGGCCCCATCGCCCTGATCGATGAAAACATGCCGGTAGTGGTGATTGCCACCAACAGTGCACACTACGAGAAAGTGGTAAGCAACATACAGGAAGTGAAAGCCCGCAAAGGCAAGATCATTGCGATTGTTACCGAGGGCAATACCAGCCTAAACAAACTGGCAGACCACGTTATTGAAGTACCCGAAACCGAAGAAAGCCTGAGCCCGCTGATTAACACCATACCTTTACAATTACTAAGCTACCACATAGCCGTGATGCGCGGTTGCAATGTGGACCAGCCAAGGAACCTGGCGAAGAGTGTAACGGTGGAGTAAGTCACTCGCTGGGTTCTTGGTTTCGACCCCAAACCCTGATGAACGAACACCATCGGAATCCGAAAATTCAAATCCAATCCATGGGTCTTATTGATACCGTCAAATGACACCTTAATATGGTCTATAATCGACCGTAGAACCTCTTTCTTCTGTGGTTGGGTCAATGGGTCATGATTGGAAATGAAGTCCTTAAATCGGTCAATAATTGAGAACCAACGGGATTCGTTCCCTATGGTAGATAGGTGGGATTGGATGGATTCAATTTTGGAGGAGATTGATAGGTGTTCCTTGTTGAGTTGTTTTTTAAGTGTGGTGTAGATGTTGTCGGATTGGAATTCACCCAAGTAGTTCTTCCTCTCAACATCAATTATACTGTTTTCCAATTTGGATTTAGTTTCTCTGAGTGATTCCAATTCTTTATTTTTCTTGGATATATGTGAATTCAACTGACGTTTGTTTAATCGACCCTCGGACAATAGAAACTCATT
>Ga0194116_10003181_pt1 | contig 20042 bp, 20 predicted proteins | sample TA2MahsurfametaG_4_FD_148617 | JGI IMG/M metagenome (GOLD analysis project Ga0194116, IMG submission 148617) | Freshwater microbial communities from Lake Tanganyika, Tanzania - TA2015008 Mahale S9 surface | ecosystem: Environmental > Aquatic > Freshwater > Lake | place: Tanzania: Lake...
ACTATTTTTTACAAACCCAGTTTCCATTGCGGCTGCAATACTTTTTTTAGCCGTATCTATTAAGGATCCTTTTTCAGTGATGTCCTGAAAGGAAAGTTGGTAGCCCCATCTTTTAGAGATAGCCCCGGATAGATTGATTCCGATGCTTCTTTTAAAATATTGAATTGAATCGGAGCTATGCAACTGGCCACTAATTACCGGGAACAGTTTAAAGGAGAAGTCTTCGTTTTTATAGCCTAACTGATATTTATTAGAAACTGATCGATAAAAATTTTGATAGAAACTCAGCTCTTTTTTTTCTATTGAACTCAAGTTCGATGCACGTGCTTGTAAAGAATCCAGAGCAACCACAATCAGGTCCATCCGTAAGGGCTGGATATTATCGTCCCACACAATCAATCCTTTTTGCGCCATACGAGCGAGGTATTGATTGACTTCAACTGTATGTCTTTCATAGACGGGCTGTGACGCCACTTGCGTTGTAAGAGCCAACAAAAAAACAAACAGCCAGTTGGGGGGTCGCAACATGTACTTGTTTTATGCCGATACGGATTTAGCTACCTCGGCCGCAATCCAGCGATAGGTTTTTTCGATGCCCTCACTCAATGGTTTGGAAGGGGCCCAGCCCAGTTTTTCCTGGATCAAGCAATTATCAGAGCGACGGCCTCGTACGCCTTCGTAGCTAACGGGTTTATTGTAAATGGACAGCTTCTTACCGGAAATCGCAATCACCATTTTAGCGAGGTCGTTCAAGGAGATCATTTCTTCGGAACCAATATTTACCGGTCCTTCAAAATCACTGTTCATGAATCGCTCTACGGCTTCGAGGCATTCATCTATATACAAGAACGAACGAGTTTGTAGCCCGTCTCCCCATACTTCTATCACACCACCCTCTTCGGCTTCCGCTACTTTACGACAAATAGCAGCCGGGGCCTTTTCTCTACCGCCCGTCCAGGTACCTTCCAGGCCAAATACATTATGAAAGCGGGCGATGCGCACTTGCATGCCATGATTGCGAGCGAAGGCCTGAAAAAGTCTTTCACTAAAAAGCTTTTCCCAGCCATAATCACTATCCGGTTTAGCAGGATACACTGAACTCTCCGCACAATTGGGATTATTGGGGTCTTGCTGGTTGTAGGCAGGATAAATACAGGCGGATGAGGAATAAAAGATCTTTTGGACCCCTTTTACATAAGACTGCTGAATAATATTTAAGTTAATAGAGGCAGAGTTGTGCATCAGGTTGGCATCGTTCTCACCAGTAAAAATATAACCAGCACCTCCCATGTCTGCCGCTAATTGATAAACCTCGTCAAAGGGCTGATCCAATATATTTTCTACCACGCTTTGACGCGTAAGATCACCGAGGATAAATTCATCCGCCGGGGAAATGGTAAATTCATGCTCCTTAATATCAACCCCTCGTACCCAAGCCCCTTCTTTTTTTAATTTTTTAACCAGATGTCCGCCAATGAACCCTCCGGCTCCACAAACCAGTACTTTTCTCATATCAAGTTCTTTTTCGCAGGTAATGCTTCATTAGATCTGCTCCTGCCAGTATCGCGAATTTAGGCACTATTTCTATATAGCGTTTCCAGAGACGGCGAGGCTCTTTACATAAACGATAGAACCACTCCAATCCGGATCGTTGCATCCAGCGAGGAGCCTGGGCTAATCGGCCCGTGTGAAAATCAAAAGCAGCCCCCACAGTAATGATGTATCGAACGCTAATGCGTTTTGCCAACTCATACGCGAATTTCTCTTGTTTGGGGGTACTTAACCCTATCCAAATTATTTGTGCAGTAGACTGATTTATTTTAGCCACCAGATTATCCCAATCTTCTTCTTGCATAGGACTAAACGGAGGGCTATACGTACCTCTTACTCTTTTATTACCAAATTTGAATTCTACCGCTTGCTTCAATTCTTCGGCGACCCCTTGCTTACCGCCACAAAAAAAATGAGCCACTTCCAACTCAGAAGTAGCTTGCAATATGGCGGCGAAAAAATCAGGACCGTAGCAACGATCCATGGTGGAATGTCCCTTTAATCTGCCCCACCACACCAATGGCATGCCATCAGGAAGGTTCAAATAAAAGGAAGAAAGATTTTTTTTAAAAGTAGAATCTTTATGAGCTTCAACAAGACCATGAGCTCCTGTAGCACTGATGCAGCGTGGATTTTCATCTAAGGAACTTGCCGAATCTAAAGTTTCGATAAAATGGGAAACAGCAATTCCAATTCCCAAGTCAAACACAGGAATACTACAAATAGTTAGTTTGATAATTTTACGCTTTTAAAAAACTTCTAAAAAGGGTAACTAACAAAGTAAAAATGAAGAATAAAAAAAAAGTAACACAGGTGTAGATGTACTTATTTTTTACACGAGGCTTAATTGGAGGATAAGGGCTGTCCAAAAGAGTGAGAGAGGAGGTATTTGAAGCAGACTCTCCCATAAAAAGCACTGTCTCATAGTTTTTCTGAGCCTCCCCATACATAGAAAGCAGTATTTGCTCTTTTACAGCCAAAGCTTTAATGGCAACCTTATCCTCATTAAGAAAGAGCCCTAGTGATTGATCGGTAGTCCGAGCTAATTGTCGCCTGACAGTATTCAACTCAAGTTGAATACTGTCCACTTTTTTTCGCATAATACTTGCATTCAAGCTAGAAGGCTCTGAAGCCTGATTTTTAACAAAAAAACTTAGTTCAAGAAAAATTAACTTATTTACTTCGATTGCAAAATATTCTTCATTAAAATCTATTTTTAACGAAATAATTCCAGTTTTTTTATCAAACGACTTTTTAACTAATCCTTTCTCCCCAATAAAATCATTGATCACTTTTTTGTATACTTTAAGTTGATCGATGCTAAATAAGGCAGGGATAGTGTCAAATTCTTGAAATTCAATACTGCCAAAACCTGTACGGGAAGAAAACACTCCAGAACTCTTACTCATCTTCATGTAGTGATTAATAACTAAATCATTTTTATTTTTTAGTTTAATTTTTGATAATAACACCTTCCCAATTATTTTTTCAGTGGCAATAATAGCAACGGTTCTTTCAATAGAAGAAGGAGCCGATCCAGTTAATATTGAACTTAGTCCGCCCAACGCATTTGAAATGCCTCCGCCTCCCCCTTCCCTTAAAATAAATTTAGACTCTGCGCTATAAATCGGGGTACTATTTAATGAATAAGTGAACCCGATTACCCCCCCCAGTATACCAAACAAAACAGCGAGCAAAGAGGCGTCCTTAGTCAATAGCCACAAAACTCTTATATAAGAAAATATGGTCTTGATACTATTACGAAAACTACTGATAGATGTTATTGTTTTATTATTCATTACCTTTTTTTGTAAAATGAATTTTATGTTGATAAATACTAACTCATCTAACTAGTTTAATTTTCACAAGCCCTGAATCCATGACTGAACTCCAATTGAAGTAAAATGAAAGTTCATAATTTGGCCTTCATATTCACTCAGACTTCGAATTAAGCTCATCCTTTGCTTTGTAGGAACAAAGAACATGAAGAACCCTCCACCACCAGCGCCTGAAATTTTGCCTGCCAATGCACCTGAACTAATTGCCTTTTCGTAAATTTCATCCAACTGAGAATTAGTTACGCTAGATGAAAGTCGCTTTTTTGATTCCCAAGATTGTCGTAAAATTTGGGCATATCTTTTAAGATCTCCTCTTAGAATTGCTTCCTTCATAAAAACCGCATCTATCTTTAGTGCACTCATTGCGTTGAAGGACTCAGATGATTGTATTTTTGAGCTTTGTATTTGGTGTTCAATTATTTTAGCAGAATCACGTGATTGCCCAGTATAAAACAATAATGTAGAAGCTTCTAATTCGTTGCAAAACCAATCTTTAACTCGCAAAGGATTTACTAAAACTCTTTGTGAACCAGGGCCGAACTCAATAAAATTAAACCCACCAAATGCTGCTGCATACTGGTCTTGTTTTCCTCCCGCAAGTCTTAGGTCTTCCCGTTCAATCTCATAAGCCAGCTTTGCAAGCTCATATTCACCTAAGCCAAGTCCAAGCCACTCTGAAAAAACCTGTAAAATACATACAACCATGGTTGAAGAGGTACCTAGCCCAGACCCTGCTGGAGCGTCTGCAAAAGTAGTAAGCTTAAAAGAAAGAGGCTCATTAAAATTAAATTGCTTGACAATGCGATTATAAATACCCTTATGAAGTGGCAAGATACCTGTAGTTTCAATATAGGGAATAGATTCAATCTCAAAGCTTTCCACGCGATCTTCTGCTGAAAATACTATTTTTCGATTTTCGAGTGGCTCTAAAATTGCCTGTGCGTATAAATCTACTGTTGCATTAAGCACAAACCCCCCATGCTCATCGCTGAATGGACTAACATCAGTTCCACCCCCTGCAAGTCCGAGTCTAAGAGGAGCCCTAGCTCTATATACATGTCTCATGTTATATAATCAATTGATTTATTACCAAAAGAATAATTTTACAAAATAAAATTTACAATGGCATCCAAAAATACAGACATAAATTGATAGAAAAAATCAGTACTGCATAAAATTTTTGAATAATTGGATTACCCTCACTCTAATTAGCATTAATTTTCATTACTTAAAATATTTGCTAATGTTTTCATTGAGATAATAATAATCTTTGGGAACTCCTATGTCAATAAATGGACCACTAAGCTCGTGAGAATACAAATGAAACTTTGAAGACAGATGCGGCATCAACATTTTTTCAAGCGAAAATGAATCCATCTCACTAAAATCATTAAATGCTTTCAAATTTATGCGATATACTCCTGCATTAATATGACCCGCGTAGGCATTTGCTTTTTCAGAAAAACCAATAACTCTAAATTCCTCGTCAACATTAACAAAACCGAACCTGGTACAATCCTCTACGATAGTTGTTGAAATTAGCATATACTCTCCATCTATAATATTAAGAGGTGAAAAGAACTTACTCAAATCGCCGCCAATATATGTATCGCCATTAGCTACCAGCACTTCCTTCAAACCTAATTTTTGCATAGCATTGTAAACAGCACCACCAGTGCCCAATGGCTTAGATTCAACAACACATTTGATTTCAAAGCGCTTAGCCCAAGGTTGTAAAATTGAATTTTGAATAATACTAGAGCCATACCCTAGTGCCAATACAAAATATTTTACCCCCCTATCTAAAAGAGAATGCAGTTGCCACTCCAAAAATGGACGTCCATCAATTGGAGCAAGACATTTAGGAACATTTGAAACAACACCGCGAAGTCTGGTTCCAAGCCCCCCTGCTAAAATAATACAAACATCATTCATGCTTTTTATCGGCGAGGTGACCGAAAATTGTTATTTCAACTTCTGAACAAATCATATGGCCCACAAGTATATGAGATTCTTGAATACGTGGAGTATGAGAGCTTGGGATACGTAGACAATGATCAACAATTTCATCTAGATTTCCGCCTAACCCACATAGTGCAATAGAAGTTACACCTATACCTTTACATACATCAAAAGCCCTTAAAATATTCGAAGACTTTCCTGATGTGGTAATTCCTATGAAAATATCACCTGAATTTGCTTGAGCTTGAAGTTGTCGAGAAAATAAATTATCATACCCATAATCGTTTGCGATAGCAGTAATCATAGAAGTGTCAGTCGACAATGAAATAGCTGGAAGTCCAGGACGATCGAATTCCAATCGACTCACAAATTCAGCAGCTAAATGCTGGGCGTCAGCAGCACTACCACCATTTCCTGCAAAAATTACTTTATTTCCATTCTGAAAACTTCTAATTAAAATCTTTGAAACATCCTCGATTTTATCAAGAAGCACTGTATCATTAAGCAGGCTTTCTTTAACACTTATTGAATCAATTATTGACTTTTTTAAACGATTAACAATAGTCATAAAAATATTTTTGAATTAAAATCTAAACGTAAACTTCATAAAAAATGATTTTTGCACTCATTATAACCAAGAAAGAGACAAAAGTCGTGTCTAACATTGTTAAGTAATAATTGAAGTATTGCAGAGCATTTTCATAACCATGTGCCCAAACATAAGATGAATATCTTCACAAATTTGCATATCAAATGAATTGACCAAAACCACATGATCACACATTGCTTTGACCTTTCCGCCATCATAACCAAGCACTCCAAGAACCTTTCCTCCAGCATGATGCGCGGCATGTATTGCTTTGATAACATTACGAGAATTACCACTGCCACTAACAACTATTAGCAAATCATCTCTATCCATTAATGCACTAATCTGTCCAGCAAATACTTCTTCATAAGCTATATCATTTGCATAAGCAGTAATCAAACCGATATTATCGCATAATGATATTCCACGAAATTTCTTTCCTGTTGAAAGATTTATCATTTTATTCCAGTCTGTGATATAATGTGAAGCAGCGTAAGCACTACCACCATTTCCACAAGTTAGAATTTTATTGTTGTTAATAAAAGCATCTTTTACCAAATCAATGCCTTTTTGAAAAGCACTAACATCAATATTTTGAAAAAGATTTAAATGCGCATTAAGATAATTTGAAACAGAAAAATAATTTGACATAAATCAATATTTTTTTATTTGTAAATAATTTGTGAACCACTATAATCAAAACTAAACTTGACCTGCTTCAATTCGGCGAGCGACTTCGAAATTCTCAAGTGCAATTCTTTTGGAGCGTAAAACATTAAAAAGCCTCCATTACCAGCACCAAGCAATTTACCTCCAAGTGCCCCACTTTTTATACCCCGGATATACCACTCATCAATTTGTGAATCAGTAATACCTTTAGACAATTGGCTCTTTAGAAACCAATTCTCATTTAGTAATTCACCTATTGAACTTAAATTTCCAGTCTCAAGTTCTTCCTTCATTACAAAAGCCAAATTAACCATTTTTCTGACAAGAACTTTACTTTCCTTGTTTTTCAATGCAGCTGACTGGCTTAATAAAACTTCTGATGCGCTTCGAGTTCTACCTGTAAAAAAAACAATTATTGATTCCTCAAACGAGTGCAAAACATCTGGTCTACAAACAACAGGATTAACTACTACAGTATCGTCAGGATTAAACTGAAAAAGATTCAAGCCTCCAAATGAAGCAGCATATTGGTCTTGTTTTCCAATTGGTTCACCGCAACAAACTATTTCAATTTCACATGCTTTTCTAGCGAGAATCTCTTTGGATGTCATTTTATTGGAGTAGCAATAAAGTGCATTTAATAAACCAACGGTATATGAACTAGATGATCCTAAACCAGCCCCTTTAGAGGGAATATCGGCTAATGAGGCAATTTCTAAGCCAGAACTCAACCCTAGCATTGCAAGGGACTCCCTAACAAGTGGATGCTGTATATCTGAAACTCTCTCTACCTCTTCAGTTTTGCTATAATTTATACGTATACGCCCGTCAAACTTTTCATTTACACATATATACATATATTTATCTATAGATGTTGATAATACAGCTCCAATTTCTTCTTTAAAAAAAGCAGGAATATCACTCCCTCCGCCGACAAAACTCATTCGCAAAGGTGTTTTGCTAACAATCATATCATTAAGAGTTTAATTTAGTTTTATATATAAAATTTGCATTAATTTTAGATTTTTCAATTAAAGGCACCTCATCAATATCACGACTAGTTAAAATATTTTGCAATTCCTTTTCCTTCAAATTACGCCAAGTATAATCTTTATTCAATCGTTCTTTTCTAATTTCTGAGGAAACTTCTACATATAATTTAGCAGTATTTGACATCCTAACAAGATTACTCATTAGTAAAGCAGGTACTCCTTCTATAATAATTTTATCCTGAGGTAATATGCTATGAAGTATGGGATTTTCATGTAAAACTCCTAAATATCTATCATATATATATTCTAAAAGAGTTATATCTTTTTTTGCATGGATTGCTTTTTCTAATTCCTCAGAAGCTAAATCTAGGTTATAACGCTCAAGTACGCCCATACTTTCAAATCGTATTTTTTTCGGCTTCAACCACCCATCGAGCGAAACAATATGTGCTACATAACCATAATTTTGCAAAAGTTCTTTTATTACCTGAGCAATGTAACTTTTCCCAGCTCTTGCGAGCCCGCCAATTAATATCACTCTTTTATCCAAGCATAAATCTGAAACAAATGAAGCAACTGACTGAGTTGCTGTGTTGTGTCCTTTTAAAATCCAATTAACAGCATCAGAAAGATCAAATGCAGTGTAGTCAGGCTTCCTGTTAAATTTAAAGTCATTGCCAGCATGACCAGTTCGAAGAAGAATTGTTTTTAAGTTAGCTCGAAATCCAGCCTCAATATCTGAGGTAGTGTCACCAACAATCCAAGATTCACTTCGATTGATATTGAGTTCATTACAAGCACTGTCAATAAGCCCAGTTGAAGGCTTTCGGCAATTGCATACAATTTTGAGCTCAGTCACTTCACCCTCGTGTCCTCTATCTGGGTGATGAGGACAAAAGTAGATTCGATCTAAATAAGCTCCCGATAATCCCAGTTTTACTTCTAATCTTGCATGTATTTTCTCGAGTTGATCTAAGGTAACATCCCCCCTCGCGACAACTGGTTGGTTTGTAACAACAATCGCAAGTCTACCAGCATTATTAATACATTTGACTGCATCTGCAGCGCCAGCTATTAATTCAATCTGATCAGGTGATTTTAGATGATTTACCTCTTGATTTAAAGTACCATCTCGATCTAAAAAAATTGCCAACCTTTCTTTTCTATGCGATAAAGATAACGGAATGCCGTTACATATGTCTAACAATACCTTATCTAATCGTTGCGGAGTGCCAATGTCCTTTATATACTCTGGAGATACATAACCTTTTATCTTTCTTCCAAGCTTAACCATTTTAGGGAAAACATCCTTTGCTAAGTCAGAAATTCCATCAGGATTAATTACATTACTTAATCCTTCTTTATCGATAACGTATAATGCGGCATTTACAAGATTTCGCAGATCTACAGATTTATCATGTGGATATGGATGTATTTCCTTAACAAAACCACAAGAATCTAAACTAATAATATCTGAATCCTGAGGATGATTATTAGGGTGTAGAAACAATGTTGCATCAGCACCAGAAGCCTCATGTACATTCCAAATATTTTGCAAATTAACATCTAGAAAAGTGTCCCCATAAAGTACAATGAACCGGTTTGACATATAAGGCAAGGAATCATACAAAGCCCCAGCAGTACCTCTTTGGACTTCTTCAATACAATAATTAATACGAACTCCAAACTCATTTCCATTTTTAAAATAGGATGATATTATATCATGCTTATGATGAACTAGTAGAATAATATCTTTGAAACCATAAGATTTACAAAGCTCAATCTGGTACTGCAAAAGTGGTTTATCATGAATTGATATCATTGGCTTAGGTATTTCACCAGTTCTTGTAGCAAGCCTAGAGCCCTTACCTCCAGCCAAAATAGCAACTTGACAGCGAAAAGCAGTTTTTTGTAGATTCATTTTTTAATCTAAATTTTTAAAAGTAAAGAAGTTGTATAAAAACCGTTGGAACAAAGCTGGAATCAAAGCCCATAAAAAAACACATACTATTCCAATAAGGTTAAAAGGAAAAAATCTAAAAGAAATATTAATAAATCTAGCATAAAGGTTCATGATCCAATGTTTTTGCGGTCTGTAGGTATTTGGCTTACGATATAAAACTAGATAATCATTCATATTTTCAAATTTTAATCCCCGATTCATCCACCTAAGCCAAATTTCTAGATCTTCTGAAAAAGAAAATTTTTGATTATAATTTCCACCGGTAAGTAAGGCAGATTTTCGAAACATCACAGTTGGATTCGCAATCGTAGATTTAAACTGCATTCCCAAACATATACTCAAATACTTTTTCTGATAAATGCGGTATGCAATTAAATTTCCAAAATCATCAATGATTTTAATATTACTGCCAACAACATCAATATCAAGATTATTCAAAAGAAAATTAATTTGCCTTTCAAAACGAAACACCTCATTTACATCGTCAGCATCAAAACGCGCAATAAATAAGCCACGTGCCAAGCTCATTCCAAGATTTAAGCTTGCTGCAAGTCCAAGTCTCTTTTCCGGCTTTATGTAAATAAACCGTTGATCGCTATCACAAAACTTTCTAGCAACATCAATACTTTCAAAATTTGTACTATCATCTATCAAAATACATTCAAAGTTAGAGAATGTCTGATTTCTAATACTACTTAAGGATTCAATCAGATGATTTGGACTTTCATTAAATGTGCCCATAACCACAGATAAAACAGGACCATTAATTTCCTGCATAAAAATTAATATTTAATTAAAATTCAGTATCAATAAAAATTATTATAATAAGGATTAAAAACAATGGAAGCAGCAAAAGAGAATAATAAATATAGAAAAGTGAGTATTGGAAAACGAGTAAATGAAGTAGTTAAAATAATAAAATCAACAAAAGTAAGCAAACCGTTTATCCTACCCCAAACTGGATGGGGTAAATAAAAATAAAATAAAGAAAACAGTAACTTAATGGAAGCAAGAAATAAAATTAATTTATAATCTGAGATACTTTTATTTAAGTTATCTGCTGCTAAAAAAGCTATAGTTAGTAGAACTATAAATTTAAAAACAACTAAGATTTGGCGAAAATTAGTACTAATTTCACTGTCAAGGTAAGACTCACCATCTGCAAACTTAAAATAAATATTTTCATAAAATGTATCTAAGTTTATATAAGACATTGAAACTAAATAAACAACAATCATAATAAAAATTGCTAGATACTTACTTTTTTTAATCAATAGATATAATGGAACAAACAAACTAATAATACTAGAGAGATGAAAAAATAAACATAGAAAGAAAGGAACTGCTTTTCCAAAAGTTGCCATGTTCAAGTGTCGATAAAAAAGAAAAAAAAGCACTATATAGATGAATCCAGGATACATCAAAGCTTGGCGCCATCCCAAAATAAACTGTGAAGAATACAATAAAATAAAAAAAGGGAGGCAAAGGTTATGACTTTCATTTATTACCTTTTTGAAGAGATAATAAGTCGCACAGGCAGCAATTCCAATAGAGAAACCATATACTAAATTAAAGTTATAACTTTCAAATAATGAAAGGAATCTTAAAAAAAGAATTTCAAAGTACCACGACAATTTATCTGGATCATGAAAAACAGCTTTATAAATTTCAATATCCGTCAAGCTAGAATTTAAACTTACAATAAACCCAACTAAACTGTATAATAAAAAAATAAAAAAAATATCAAGATATCTTAATGATAAAGCTGAAATTAAAAAACTAATTGCACAACCAAAAAAAAGGATTAGGGCAATCATTCGTAACTAGCATGAATTTTTATCCAATTCTCAGGAATAAAAATAGGCTCATTTTTATTAAAAGGGTGTGGTACAATAATCCTATCAGATACACCCAAAATAGCCGCAGAGTAGGAAAAAGTACTATTTGAGCAAATCAATGTAGAACTAGAACATAAACCAAAAAAATCAGTTAATAAATTTGATTTTTTGCTTGGAGTTTCGGGTATGTAAAATTGAAAATTTAAATTACTTTGACACCAGTTTAGATCATTAGTGTACACCACAACTCTTCGACACAAATGAGTTAATTCTTGTTTAACAGCCAAGTTGTAATATTCTGCAGTTAGTAACCCGAGATTGGGATTAAGGGATAAGTCACCTCGCCTAATATGCACAGCAATTACTGCTGATTTAACAAAAGTGAAATTAAATTTTTTTGAATTGTGAATACGATAAAAATCATTAAAACTTAAGGGATGCATGTAGCCACAAATAACCGAACTTTTAATTTCGTAAGATCCAATTAGAAATTTACGTCCTAAAATTCTTCTGTTTGTAATTTTAGAGATGTATAAAAGTAAAACATCAGCTAATATTATAAATAAATTTAATCTTTCTGGCTTTATATCTACCATATCATAAATGACACTGGGGTGTAATTTCCATTTTAATATTTTTGTAACAATATTATGACTCTGCAAGAAATCATAATACTTTATGCTCTGGTGGTGCTCCAAAGATGAAAATGAAAGAACTTGAAGTATATTATTGCCAAGTCCACCTATTAAATAAACACGCATTTCTACTGAAAGATAATATTTTTTGCAATTTGCTCAACATTTTTCTCGCTGTGATATGAAACAAATTTATTATATGCTTCATCGCTTAAAAAATTAATTCCCTTTCCACAAAAACTAAATAAAATTTTATTTAAATCATCAACAGTGTAAATTAAATAATTTTCATTACAGTCAATATTCTCCAAAGCCACTTCAGTGCCAATAACTTTTATTCCTGCAGCATTAGCAGAAAGAACTCTATTTTTCGTGCCTGCACCCACAGCAAGCAAACATATATACAAATCAACTTCTGATAAAAAATTATTATAGTCCTGAATCCACTCCTTATAGTCGACTTCATAACCAAGTTTCTCTATTTCTTTTGCAATACTCGCATATTGTTTACCTAAAAAACAAAATCTGTAAAAACTTGAGTAATTATTTTTTCTGAGAATTTCGATTAAATAATCATACCATTTTCCACAATAGAAACAATTAAATCTTCCAAGCGATCCACTTATGCCTAAAGAAATCTTTTTATTTTTTTTACCCCCCCTTTTACGCTCATTTTGATTGATTTCAACTGGATGAGGCAGGAAATATACGTTTTTAAAGCCCCGACTTTGAAAGTCAAATAAATCCTTCATCCCTACTGTGATAATTTTTGTTTGCTTATTCAATCTAGAGTAAATATACTGGTATTGTATGAAGCGAATTAGAGAAAGAATTCTGATATATGTGAATTGATTTTTAGAGAAAATTGCTCTTCTGAATAATAAAAGTATTGAATCCGGTCCATAAAATACTACCCCTATTGGAGAACGCACTGGTTTAAATTCAATAGGATATATAAAGTTAACATAATTAGTATTGTACTCGAGATTTATAAAAACATCATGATGATTAAAAATTCGTTTGAAAAAAAAAGCCATATAAGATGGCACTTTTCCCTGCTCGCCTTTTAAATAAGGAGATATATAATTTACTTTCATATTAAAATTCTATATGACGAATTTAAAGAAAAATCCTTATGGAGACATATTAAATTATCAATATACTCGTATGATTTTTGATTTCCAAGGTGCATTAAAAATATTTTAGGCATAATCAGTGATTGCAAAATATTTAGCAATCGCAAAAATACATTTGAGTCATAACTTAACCCTGGGATGTGAAGGACGTACAAATTATAATCACAAAGCAGAGACTTTATTTGCAGGAGATCTTTACCTTCACACTCAGCGAAAATTATTGGCCTATGCTTTTTGATTAGTTCATTAGCTCCCTCCAAAACATTCACTGTAGCCCCTTCTACATCGATTTTTATAAACGAGACCTTATCATTTGAATTAGCTACAAAATCATCTAATTTAGAGGTTTTTACATCTATAAAACTGAGATGATTTTTATTAAAAATTAATGATGAAGAGCCCGTGTGATTATTATCGATATAAAATTTACTACTCCCGGTAAAATTAGACAATGCAATAGGCTCCCAAGTAATATTACAACAACTATTGTCGTGAAGTGCAACTAAAGGTTCAAAACAAACTATTCTATGTTTAGAAAAAAATTGAGATTGACGAAAGAATAGACCTAAATTAGCTCCTACATCATATAATACAAATTGAGCATTTGAATAAATCTGATTAACTAACTCAGAAGCAAAAAGAGCTGGCACACGATCCCTAAAGATTCCAAAATCTGCCATGTGACGATTTAAATCAGCTTGAGTGAATAGTCGTCGAATATTATAAAATATCGTATTGACAATAATTAGTTTAACCATGAACTTTCGCAAACCCTTAGACCTAATATTTACTAACATAATTTAGATTTTTTTAAGTAAAACCTTATACCAATTGAAAGGCTGATTATTTCGAATAATATTACAATAATAAAAGAAGAAGTTTCATAAGAGTAAATATGAAAATACCAATAACCTAGCGAATTAACAAGAGACATAATGGTTACTATTTCATTAGCTCGATCACCAAATAATTTTGAAGATAAAATCCCGGACATATGTCGTAGCAAAACAAAAATTGAAAAAATAATTCCAGAAAAGTAGAAACTAAAAATTATTGATGCTGAAATACACAATAATGTGAATAAAAAAACATACTTACTATGGGGATTTCGCTGAATTAGGTATTTCAAATAAATATATGAAAGTACGAAGCCTGAAAAATCAAATATTCTCAAAGCCCAAATAGTATCAATGCTTTTCAGAGTTAGGTAAAAAAACCCATAGCTTATTGATCCAAAAGCTGTAACAAATAGCAAAAAAACTTCGCTACGTAAGTGAAATAGTCTCCTGACTGAATAATAAATATGTTTACCGCTATAAAATCTAAATTTAAATATAAGTTTTTCGACTCTTGAATCATATACCAAGCTCTTTGTCAATAAAAAAAAAGAATATAGATAAGAGAGGAAAATGAAAGCTAATATAAAGTTTTTTATTACTACAATAAAAACAAATAAAATCAAGGCCAAAAAAAAGAACTTTACCCCCTGCCAATACTCACGATAAGCCAAAGAAGCAGATCTGATTGAGTATAAATCAAGATTCGCTGCAAGCGATCTGTGGAAATCAAAAAAACTCAAAACTCGTCCAGAATTTTGATCAACTGCCAAAAAAAATATTGTCAATAAATAATAAAGGCCCGATGAAAATAATTTTTTAATGTAAAATATCAATACATTTTTAAATACCACTATTATAATTTAAAATACTTTAAGTAAAATAATAAGATACTGAATTAGAGAGGAAAGTTTCACTTTAACATTATGCTAAATAAGAAACTCATTTTCTTGCGATAACATAATAGGCGGGGGAACGAATTTCTTTTTTTGCAGCGATTATATTGATAAAAAAACCAACTAAGATTGAAAAAGCCCATCGTAAAATTCCAAACAAATTATTTTTCAAAAAAGGAGGACGAACTACCCTTACTTTAACACTTTTGAAACCAGAAAAACTCAAAAGTCTTGATAAACCAATTGAGGAAAGTGGCATACAATGTGTTGGATCTCCCAAATAGTTAGTTAGGCCGCCTAAAGGGCACAAAACATTTGGCAATTCAAGAACTAAAATTCCATCGTTTTCAAGGATTTTAAAACATGCTTCCAACCAAGCTAATCGTTTATTATGTGGTATATGCCTTAATAAATGGCATGCAAAAATAGAAGTATATCTTTCTCTTCCAAGATAGTCAGATAAATTAATATCCTCAGATATGAGGATTCCGTTTACATCAGGTTGCCATAATTTCAAGCGATTGATAACATCAGAGTCTGTGTCAACTGCTTCTAATGAGGAGAATCCTGCATCTCTCGCCACAGTTAACATTTCCCCATTTCCTGGACCAATTTCAAGAAATATTCCCTTATTAGAAATTTCATTCAAAAGGCCAAAGTAATTAATACGCCGAAAAGCAAATGCTTTTGATTGAGGCTCATCTGGGAGCATTATTTTACTATAATTTATTTTCTCAGACATAGTATTGGAGAATTTTAAAAAATTAATCGAACTTATTTAAAATCTAAAGATGCTAATACATCAATTGCTTCATGGATAGGATAATGATGATTCCCAATAAAAACACCGTTTTTATCAATATATTCTGCATTTTTTAAATCCCCATGAACGCAACTATCAAAATATCTAACAACTTCATTCTTTGCAAAATTACCAGCAACAATTGGCCTGCATTCAAAACCGGCTCCTTGAAGAATAGAAATCATTTTTTTTCGGCAAATACCACTTCCTGGATGTATAACTAGACTGAAACCAAACCAGCTACTACGACCAATTTCTTTTTGTATAATAATTTGTGAAAAATCTGTCATTTTTTGACGAAAAAGATTGCCATTTTTCTGACGTTCATAAATTATGGCTGGAAGTTTCTTCAATTGCTCAACTCCTAGAACTCCTTCTAATTCCAACGGTCGCAAATTGTATCCAGGCAAAACAAAACGAAAAGATTCATCAAAAAGATTTTCGCTTTTTTCACCGCACACTAGATTTTTTTTTGGAAGATTTCTTGTCCAGCCGTGAGCACGCAATGAAAGTATTATATGAAATAATTCTTCATCATCAGTAACAATAACTCCACCTTCCATTGTAGAGATATGATGACTAAAAAAAGTACTAAAGGTTCCCATGACCCCAAAAGTACCTGTATACTTGCCATCAAGCGTAGCTCCTAAAGCCTCACAATTATCCTCTAACAAAATGATATTTCTCCTTCCAATGATTTCAAAAATTGCATTAAAGTCATTGGGATTTCCAAGTAAATTGACCGATAGTATCAAACGAGTTTTATCAGTAACCGCTTCTTTCAATTGACTCAAATCAAAATTAAGTGTATGCAGATCAATGTCTACAAATTTAATTTTAAGACCATATTGGTACAAAGGGTAATAAGTAGTGCTCCATGATACAGCAGGCACAATTACTTCATCTCCCTTTTTTAATTTTAACTTTTTATTTTTAGTATAGAAAAGTGCAGCTATCATGAGTAAATTAGCAGATGAGCCTGAGTTAACCATTATGCTGAATCGACTTCCAATAAAATTTGCAAAGTCAGATTCAAATCTCTGTACATTCTCACCCATAGTAAAATTACCTGAAGATATTACACGATTCATAGCTTCAATCTCCTCTTTATTCCAAGTAGTTGTTGCTAGTGGATATTTATAATTCATGTTTAATTTCATTTAAATAGTAATCGTATGTTTTTTTTATTCCAAGTTTCAAATCATTTGAGTGTGTCCAACCCCACTGTCTTAATCTAGTTACATCTACTACTTTTCTCTTCATACCTACCGGTTTTTTAATGTTATAATGAAATGAACCGAAGTAACCCAGAACTTCTGCAACTGTTTCATAGTATTCACAAATTGAGTAATCGTAGCCCAATCCAACATTCATCAAGTAAGGCAAAGTGTCAAATTTTTCAATTGACTTAATTAATGCGTCTGCAAAATCACCGGCATACATAAACTCTCTTCGAGCTTGACCATCCCCCCATATCTCAACAGATTTCAATCTATTTTGCTTTGCAAAATGTATCTTATAAATAACAGCAGGCAAAAGATGTGAAAATTCGGGATCAAACTTATCGTACTTTCCGTAAATATTACAAGGAATCAGTGTCTTATATTGATAATAATTATCTTCTCTTGATATGTATTCACAAAGTCGAGTAATTGAAATTTTAGCAAGCGCGTACCCCTCATTAGTTTGTTCCAATGGTCCGCCGAGGATAAATTCTTCCTTTAAATTATTGTTGTTATTTGCAGGATACATACAAGAGCTACCTAAATTAATTAGTTTTTTTACCCCAATCTGCCTAGCAGCCCAAACAACATTTCTTCCAATATCCAAATTTTCTAAAAAAAATTTAGATGGCTCACGAATGTTTGCCTGAATACCTCCAACTCGTCCAGCTGCATGGATTAAAAGGTCGGGCTGATTATATTCGATAAATCTAATTATTTCATTAAAGTTTAATAAGTTCAAATCTTTACTCCTGGGGGCGATAAAATTAAATTTAGAAGCAGACGGGTGTTCAAGCAAGTTACGGCCAACCATACCATTACCGCCTGTTAAAAGTATCGTGATTTTTTTATTAGTACTAATTGTTCCCATAATAATTCTTTGTAGTGTATCCGCGCCTTTTTAAAAGGTCGTCCCTCTCAGCTATCTTTAAATCCTCCATTACCATCTCTGCCACAAGCTCTTTAAAACTTATTTTTGGTGCCCAATTCAACTTTGCTTTTGCTTTAGTTGCATCTCCAAGCAAAGACTCAACTTCTGTTGGACGAAAATAACGAGGATCAACAGCAACAATACACCGACCATCCAAGTCATAGCCCTTTTCTTCCAAACCCTCACCTTTCCATATTATTTTTATTCCTAATTCATTAGCAGCAGTAGTTACAAAATCACGAACACTATACTGAATTCCAGTCGCGATGACATAATCTTCTGGCTTTGATTGTTGCAACATCAGCCATTGCATCTCTACATAATCTTTAGCATGCCCCCAATCTCGTTTTGAATTTAAATTACCTAAATACAAACAACCCTGTAGTCCAAGCTTTATCCTAGCTATTCCACGGGTTATCTTTCTAGTAACAAAAGTTTCACCTCGAACAGGACTTTCATGATTGAAAAGTATTCCATTACAAGCATAAATTCCATATGCCTCACGATAGTTTACAGTAATCCAATATGCATAAAGCTTAGCCACAGCATAGGGACTACGTGGGTAAAAAGGGGTAGTTTCTTTTTGAGGGATTTCCTGCACAAGTCCATATAACTCAGAAGTAGAAGCTTGATAAAACTTGACTGATTTAGCATAACCTAAAATCCTTATTGCTTCAAGAATTCTTAATGCTCCTAGAGCATCTGAATTTGCAGTATATTCGGGCTCTTCAAAAGAAACTAAAACGTGGCTTTGAGCTGCCAGATTATATATTTCATCTGGCTGAACTTTTTGAATTATTCTCATCAAACTAGATGAGTCAGTCATATCACCATGATGTAGGTAAAAACTATCTTTTTGATTATGTACATCCTGAAAAAGATGGTCAATTCTGGAAGTATTAAATAGCGAACTTCTTCGTTTCACGCCATGAACCTCATAATTTTTAGCCAATAAAAATTCAGCAAGATAAGCTCCATCTTGCCCAGTTATACCGGTAATCAATGCCTTTTTTTTCATTTCGCACTTTTTGGATTTTTAAAACAGTGTTAAATAATTATTAAATAAAAAAACTTTTTTACAAGCTAGTTTGAATTACCTGAAAATATCTAATTGTAAGCTCTAGACCTTCTTTGATACTAATTTTTGGAGCCCATGCAATAGTCCCCTCAGCCTTAGAGATATTTGGCTGGCGTCTTTTTGGGTCATCTACTGGAAGAGATTTGAAAACTATTTTAGAATTTGAACCAATAATTGACTTAACCATTTTAGCAATTTCCAAAATTTTAATTTCAGTTGGTGCTCCCAAATTTACTGGGTTCGTTTCACTGCTTAGTAAAATTCTATAAATACCCTCAACCATGTCTGAAATATAGCAAAAACTTCTTGTTTGAGAACCGTCACCAAATACTGTCAAATCTTCACAATTTAATGCCTGTCCAATTAAAGCTGGTAATACACGGCCATCATTAATTCGCATCCTAGGACCATAAGTATTAAATATTCTCACAATACGAGTTTCAAGCCCATGAAAATTATGATAGGCCATCGTAATAGCTTCCTGGAAACGCTTCGCCTCATCATACACCCCTCTGGGTCCCACGGGGTTTACATTTCCCCAATACTCTTCAGGTTGAGGGTGTACTAACGGGTCTCCGTACACCTCACTAGTACTAGCTACTAGTATTGTTGCCTTTTTAGCCTTGGCCAGTCCCAAACAATTATGCGTCCCTAACGAACCCACTTTCAGGGTTTGAATGGGCATTTTTAAATAATCAATGGGGCTGGCAGGAGAAGCAAAATGTAAAATATAATCAAGAGGCCCGGGTACGTGGATGAACTTACTTACATCATGATGATAAAAGCTAAATTCTTGTAGCGGAAATAAATGCTCAATATTCGATAAACTACCCGTGAGGAGATTATCCATTCCAATTACCTCATACCCTTCCTGTATAAACCGGTCGCATAAATGGGAGCCTAAAAATCCGGCAGCTCCCGTGATCAGTACGCGTTGCTTAGGCATGGTTAATTTTCATGATTAAATTATTGAGGTCTGCCAATGCTGATATATTGATAGCCCAGCTGTTGAAGTTTGGCTACTTCAAAAAGATTACGACCATCAAATATTACTTTAGAAGGTAGTAATTGGTTGATGCGTTCAAAATCCGGGGTTCTGAACT
>Ga0194116_10003183_pt1 | contig 20036 bp, 19 predicted proteins | sample TA2MahsurfametaG_4_FD_148617 | JGI IMG/M metagenome (GOLD analysis project Ga0194116, IMG submission 148617) | Freshwater microbial communities from Lake Tanganyika, Tanzania - TA2015008 Mahale S9 surface | ecosystem: Environmental > Aquatic > Freshwater > Lake | place: Tanzania: Lake...
TTCATTCATTTTAGCAGGCATCCCATATAAATGAACTGGAATTATAGCTTTAGGTAATTTGCCAAACTGTTTAGCTTCTTCTAATGCAGTTCTTAACAATACGGGATCCATATTCCATGTATCCATTTCAGAATCTATAAATACAGGTATTGCCCCTTGATAAGCGATTGGGTTGGCTGAAGCTGAAAAAGTGATTGACTGACAAAAAACAGTATCACCAGCCTTCACTCCTAAAAGGATTAATGCCAAATGAATAGCAGAGGTACCAGAAGTCAGAGCTGCAGCATGTTTAGTTTTAGTCTGCTCTTGTAGTCCTTGCTCAAAAGCATTTACATGAGGACCTAATGGTGCAATCCAATTAGTAGCGAAAGCTTCTTTTACATATTGAAGTTCATTTGTCCCTATATGAGGTGAGGAAAGCCATATTTTATTAGATGATATCATAACTGATATAAAAATTGATTTATTATGTAAGGGAAAAATTTTAGTAATTTAAATATTTTCGTGACATTGTTACTGCCAGTTGCTGATTGATTGACTATTCGTATACGACATCAGTATGTATTTATAACGCTACATTTACAACAATTGAATTTTAGCTACTCTGTTAATATTGAAATGGTGTCGAAAATTTGAGTAGAATAAAGTTATCAAACGATAACATCTATTTAAATAATATCAGTAAGACCGGTTTACTAGCTTTTGGAGAGATCCAATAAATTTACTAGAGCAATAAATATAATGTTAGTACCAGGTAGGTGACTATCTATACCAACACATAAATTCCTTAAGCTATTTGAAGCCATACAGTGCCAGACATTATGCCTGCTATGTATTTTTTTGCAACCAAACATTTATTAACTTCTTGATAGGAAAAAATGAAATAATCCTCAGTCTTCTATAATCAATCAACGTCGAAACAATCTTCTTCATTAGACCGTTCATTTCACTTAGGGGGAAATAGGAATAATTATAGTTTGGGGATTGTCAAAACTGTCTCTTTGTATCTATGAAAATATGTAGAGTCAGAATCAATATTCTTTTCTACAACCATATTGGGAGCAATTACATTATTTGAACCAATCTTGACATTCGGAATTGTTGCCGAGTTTATACTAAAGAAATTATTATTTTCTATTTTAGTATTACCTGAAAAGCCAACATTTGGTGAAATCACATTATTCTCACCTAGAATAGTGTCATGACCTACATTTACTTTATTATTTAGTGTATTAAAATTACCAACAATCACATTTGGACCAATTTGACAGTAAGGACAAATTATACACCCTTCACCAATTTTAGCAGAATGAAAAATATAGGATGTGTGATGAATAAAAGTCGCAAATTTATAACCTTCTCTTTTATATTTTTCTATTGCTAAAGTTCTACCCTTTATATTTGAAAATCCTAATATAATTTCTATGTCTCTGTGTTTAAATTTGGAATTGAATTCACTTCCTAAAAAAGGACTTATTAATGAGTATTTTTGATGTAATTCATTATTTTCTGAAACAAATCCGATAATGTTTATTTCACAATTTAACCGATTATTATCTAGAATATATGATTCTATTTCGGCAGCATGTGCTCCACTTCCAATAATTACTACATTTCTCATAAATTCCAATTAGAATAAAAAAAATAATTTCCATGTCCTGGCATAACAATTGTATCAGGTGGAATTGTTTGATTAAGAAACTTAATTGTTTGCTTATAATTAACTTTACTACTTCCTGGAAGTTTTAATACTAAATAATCAGTATTTATAATAGTATCTCCACCAAAAACAATATCCTCGTAAAGGAAACAGTATGATTCTATACTATGTCCGGGGGTTTTTAAAACTTTTAAATATGAAATATCTGTTATTGATTTGGAATATGTTTGAACAATTTGATTATAATAATATGATAGATTTTTCCTGATATCCAATAGTGCTTGGCTAAAACTAACAGTTGGTATATATAAAAATGTTTGAGGTAAACTTAATACTTTGTTTGCGTGGTAATGATGGTCAAAATGTTCATGTGTAATGTAAACAACTTTTCTTAAATTATTAAACCTATTCAACCATTCAATTGTATTAACCTCTAATTTACCTGGATCTATGATTATCATTTTATCTTGTTCTAAAATAAAATAAGAACAAACACCAAAAAAATCAGAAACACATCTATATAAAGTTGACTTTCTTTTTATGTTACAAAACAGTGGCTCCACCATCAATAATTAACTTTTGTCCTGTCATCCAATTATTTTTTTCTAAAATAAACATTGTCCAATCGTTTAAAACTTTAGAATTGCCGAGTCCTAAAGGTAAATGAGTGTTTAAAATTTCTTTCTTATCACTTAATATATTTTCTGTAGCATCAGTTAAAATAGCTCCTAAAACAAAACAATTTACTTTTATTGGCTTTAATTCAATTGCAAGTGATTTTGTCAATCCGATTAATGAACTTTTTGCTGCCGAATACACAGCATATCCAGGCTTTCCTCTTAAAGCAGATATGCTTGAATAAAAAACGATATTTTTTAATTCTTTCTTAAATTCTTTTTTACTTAAAACACTAACTATCTCAATAGCAGAAAAAACATTTGCCTGAAATGTTTCTATGGTTTTTTCTTTCTTTTGCAAACGGATAGGCGAAATGGAAAAATCACCTCCAACATGTAAAAAATGTGTAGGTTTAATCTGAAATTTATTTAAAAAATCTAATAAAGACATGGCTATATTAGATTTAAAAAAATCGCAAACCCAAATTAGATGATTTTCACCATACAATTGTCTTTTTAAATTTGACAATTTAAAACTATCTCTGCCAGAAAGAATAATTCTATAATTTTTGGATAATGATATAGCCAACTCTTTACCAATCGATGATGTACTCCCTGTAATTAAAATTGTTTCCACTTAATCTAAAATGAAATTTACTAAATGATTAATTGTTTTAAATTCTTTCAATAAATCATTAGTCAATTTTTTATTGTATTCAGAATCAGCCAAGGCAATGATAGACAATGCTGTTAAAGAATCCCACTCTTCAAAATCTTTTAGATTATCATTAATATTTACATGATCTACCTCAAGAATTTCAGCTATTTTGGTTAATAATTCGTCTTTCATATTATTTATAGTTTATAATCTCACAAAAATTTAAATTCCCTAATTTACATTTTACTAGGCTCCAAGTCAAGCCCACACCAAACCCACCCAAACATACTTCAAAATTTTCATTTTTAACTTTTCCTCCTAGGTTATCGCATATTGCAAGTGGTACAGTATTATTACTACCATTGCCATATTTTTCACAAATATTATTAGGCATTTTTTCATAGCTTATCTCTAACTTATCAGCTAATTTTTCCAACATAAACCTATTAGGTTGGTGAAAAAAGAAATAATCAAAGAAACTTTTACTTATATTAAGTTTTACAAGCATTTCGTTGAATAATTCAGGTACTTTTGTCTGAACAAAATTAAAAACTTGATCCCCTTTCATAACTAAGTGATCTAACGATCTAACATTACCTGCGGCATCTTCTTTTAAACTTGCTGTTTCGGCAGAAGATGGCATTTTGAATCCACCAGCCGGAATTTGTAAAGACAATGCTCCGGAACCATCCATTTTAATAAATAAATCAATAGTTTCATCTACAATGGAATTCTCAATAATTGTAATAGAGGCTCCATCACCTATTAATGGACGACTGTTACGGTCTTTAACTGAAACCTTTGTACTCAGAATATCAGCATTCAACAACACAACCCTATTAATTGCACCAGTATCCAACATCATAAAGGCTTGCATCAAACCAACCTCAAAACCTGCGCATCCTTGATTAATATCTAGACATATAATATCTTCATTCAACATTAAATTCCCAGCAATAATATTAGAAGTAGCTGGAATAAAATGATCGGGAGATTGAGTACATAATATTAGAGCTTGAAATGAATCCTTATTCAACAAGTTGTTATCAAAAAGATAATTTAAACCAAAAGTACACAAATCAGACACGGTAGTCCCATTATGAACAATTCTTCTAGAACCATAGCCCATAATTTTTCCTAATTTGACACTTTGCTTTTCAGAAAAATTATAGTTTGTTATTTCATCAATAAAATTAACTTCTTTTGAAGGCAAAATTGATAAAATACCTGATATTCTTTTGTTTTTGAACTTAAGATGCATTTTTTGAGTTTTGAACTAAATTTACAATTGAATCTAAACTATTAAAATTCTCAGGAACAATCATTGAACCATTAATTTTGATATCAAATTTAGACTCTAAGTCAGAAACTATAGTTACCAAATCAAATGAATCAAGATAGCCCTCATCTATAAAATTTAGATTTGAATTAAAGTCGAATTCAGGTCTAGTATCCTTTAAAATGTTTAAAACTAATTCTTTCATAATTTACTATATTTTTCTATGATTAAAAATCCATCTTTAAATTTTATAAAATCTCCTAACTCTTCAACAAAATATAAACCATTTTCTGAATAAAGTATTTCCCACTTTTTAACAAATTCATTTGAAGCTAATTTTGCTTTCCAAATTTTATACCCATTATATTCAGCTCCTTGATAAGGAAATGAAACTCCGCGAACTAAATTCAACGCAGCAAATACAGACCCATTAGAATCAATTTGGCAATCTGAATTTTTAAGTTTCCCATAATATGAACCAGATTTACTATTTTGAATTACTGGTCTAACTTTGTTTAACTTTATATCCGAAATTGCTTCAAGAACTATGGAGCCATAATTATTTTTCATTTTTAGCTGTAAATCAGAAACGTAATCACTAGGTTCAATTTCAATTAACCTTTGTCGAATGATATCTCCTGTATCAATCCCTTCATTTATAAAATGAACTGTAATACCCGTAAAACTATCGCCATTAATAATAGGCCAATGTTGTGGTGATAATCCTCTATAATTAGGCAATATTGATGGATGTAGATTTATACAACCATATTTAGGAATCTGAATTATGTTGTTCTTTAATATTCTTTCAAAGTGAGAAACTACAATTAAATCTGGCTCTAATAGTGTTATTTCATCTGAAATTAAGTCTGAATTTATATTTTTTGTTCTATGAAACTTAATATTATTTTTTTCGCAAATCATTTTGAGCCTCATATAGATTTTATTCTCATAATAAGGACAGTAAACAGCTAAAACATTATTCTCGCTTGAAATAAGTGCGTTTAATACAACTGAACTAAATGTATCTTCACCTAAAAAAATTATATTCATATACTAAACTTTTGCCGATAAATACAATCTATCAATTTTCCCATTAGCATTCAATGGAAATTCCTTTTCTTCAATCCATCTAGTTGGAATCATATATTTAGGCAATACACTCATTAAGCTTTTTCTAATCTCTATATTTGAAATATCTCCTATATAAAAACATACAATTTGTTTCAAACTATCATTATATAATACACATGCGTTTTTGACACCATGTATTCCTTGAATTGAAGTTTCTATTTCACCTAACTCAATTCGGTAACCCATATGCTTAATTTGAGAATCTTTTCTACCCACGAAAATATACTCTTCTAATTCATTTTCAAATACCAAATCTCCTGTTTTATATATAATATCAGGATATGAATTATGTAACGGATTTTGAATAAATGCATTATTAGTTTTTTCAGAATCATTATAATATCCAAATGCCAAAGAAGTCCCTCTTACACATAATTCTCCAATTTCTCCCTTTTTTACTAATTTACCATTCTCAGAAATAATTAAAATTTGAGTATTTTTACAAGCCTTGCCTATAGGTAATGATTCATCGTCTTTAAAATTTCTATCAACTATGTAATATGTACAGTCTACAGTTATTTCAGTAGGGCCATATAAATTTGAATAAAGTGCATTTGGATACTTTTGTCTCCAATAATTTAAATGTTTATTTGACATAGCCTCCCAGCAAATAGAAATCTTATTTAATTTTGTTGGTAAAATTGAAGCAAATGCATCAAAATTTGAAACACTACTTAAAACTGAAGGGACCCAGAATACAAAATTTATTTGTTTTACATTTACATATTCAATCAGTTTTATTGGAAAAGCAAATTTATCTTCGGGAATAATATTAAGGGTTGCTCCTGTCATAATCATTAAATAAATATCCAATGTTGAGTTATCAAAATAAAAAGGCGCCTGGTTACCAATTATATCATTCTCTGTAACTGAATAAACTTCTTTAGCCCACTCAATATAATCAATTACACCACGTTGAGAAATTACAACTCCTTTAGGTGTCCCAGTAGAGCCAGAAGTAAAAATAGAATATATAGGATCTAAATCAATTAAACTGTTTTTTATTTTTTCCAATATACTGAGTGAATCTGTTGTAATATTGCTATCCAAGACATCTTCAATACAAATAACATTACCCGAAAAACCAGATTCGATTAATTTATTTTTAAACTCAGAATTACTAATTATAACATTAGAATTTAATTTATTTAATATTTTTGAAGTCCTTTCCTGAGGTGTTTTAACATCTAAAGGGACATAAAAATTTCCTGATTTCATAATTCCAATAAATGACACAATATTCCATAAATTCTTTGGCAAATACACACAAATTGGCAATCTAGAATTATCATTGATTTTCAAAATTGATGAAGCCAAGCAATTAGAATATCTATCCAACTCTCCAAAAGTAAGTTGGTTTTGATTGTCATCTAAAGAAACTTTATCAGAAAATTTAGTGACTGTGTCATTAAAATACTCTATCAAATTACATTTCATAAAAACTACATGTGTTTAACAAAATTAAAAAAGAACTTTCTTCAATCTCTAAAAAGTTCGGCTGTTTGTGTTTTATTTAAAGATTAAAAATGAAAATTTTAGATATAAACATTTTTAACTAAATAATAATAAACTATATATCCTTATGTTCATAAAACAAAACGATTAACACGAGGAATTAGGCTGACGAAAGCAAACTGTATGATTTTTTTTCTACTTCTCATTAAGTTAATATTATAATTAATAATTACCCATAAGCGAGTGAACCAATTTTTATTATACATTTTATATATGTACAATTCTTCACTATTTTCATATAATAGTTGGGAAAAATTAGAACTTTGAATAAAATACCAGTGTGATATAATCAAATTAAACCTTTTTAGATAAGATAAAAAAGTATTCTTATTTAGTTGACCATGAACATTTGTTTCATGAATTCTATACAATATTTCAGATCGATTGTCTATTACTACTTTATAACTGTTTATTCTAGCGTAAAAGTAAATTAACCAATCATGAGAGAAAAAATCCCATTTTTGATAGTCAATATCAAATAATTTACTCCTAAAATCAACTGCAAATTTTGAAGAAAAAACATAAGTACATCCTGCACTCCCTCCTTCAAACAAAAAATCATACTTTTTCTGAGTGTAATCTTTTTTTAGTAATGACTTCTCATTCGTTTTCTCATTCCATATCGTCAAGTTAGATGCATATAAAGAAGCGTTACACTGTGACAGTTTGTCTGTAGCAAATTGTAATTTATTAGCAAGCCAGATATCATCTTGGTCAGATAGAGCAATGTAATCATATCTACAAATGACTTCTTCAGGTAGGATTTTAATACTATTGCAGAAATTTTTACCGGCACTCCCGCTTTGATCTTTGTTAACAATTAAAGTAATATTATTGTGAAGCTTACAAAGTTCATTTACTTTCAATATAGTATCGTCTGTACTTTGATCATCAAATACCATTATATCCAAATCAACAGCTATTTGATTTAAAATTGACATTATTTGTTCTTTGATGTATTTTGCACCATTAAATGAACACATGATAACTAGTACTTTTGGCTTATCCACGGATCTGATATTTATTCATATTATTGGATATTAATAAATATAAATGTTTTAAAATAGAGTATAATATTAATATTGGCAAAATTGGGAAATAAAATAAATTGCTAAGACAAAAATTAGTGTAAAGGGTAATTTCTCCTATTCTCATTTTAGTTACATTACTACTTAAACCATTGCCGGACATAAATGGTTTACCAAGAAATGTTAAAGCTGGACCATCTATTTTTATAACATTAGAATATTCAAATGCAATTCTTAACCATAAATCATAATCTTCACTATATTTCATTTCTTCATTAAATCTCAAGTATATATTTTTTTTGACAATGACTGCTGGAGTAACGGCTAAATTCCTCAGCAGCCAATTAATTGGGATAATATTCCTTACAGTAAATACAGAATTTGTATAATCAATTTCTAACAAATCTCTTAACATCCCAGTTCGAGAAATTAATGAATCATGAAAAAGCATTTGAGGTTGTAAATCACAAATAAAATTTTTACAAATTGATAATTTATTGGGATGCCACATATCATCAGAATCCAAAAAACATACATAACTACCACTTGCCAAGTTCCAAGCTAGGTTTCTTGCAAAAGAAGGTCCTGAATTTTTTTTTAGTTCTATGTATTTAAGATTAATACCAAGAAATTTGAATTTTTTCTTAAAATCTTCAATAATGTCACTCGGATCATCTTTACTAAAATCATTGATAACAATAATTTCATAATCTTTACAGTCTTGATAAAGGATCGATAACAATGTTCTTTCTATAGTATTTATAGAATTATAATAAGGAATAACAATTGAAAATATAATATTCTTTTCTAACATTTTAATAAAAACTTATGCAATTCTTCAGCATGTTCAAGCTTATCAGGTCTTAAAATTTCTCGAATTGTAAGTTCTGCATTTGTAATTAAATAATTCATTTTTTTATAATTCTTAAAAGCATATTCAACTTTATCTACGATACTTACTGGAGATGTTCTTTCAATTTTAAGACAATTGTAATTATCCTTCATTCTACTAGATATTCCCCCTACAAAAGTTGTTATTATTGGTACTCCGAATATCATAGCCTCATATAAAGTTCTTGGAAATCCTTCATGATGAGTAGGTAAAATAAAAAGATCGGATTCCAAATAAAAGTTTCTTAATTTATTTAGGTCGTTTTCAGGTCCGTGAAAATTTACAATATCACCCAATTTCAAATTATCAGAATAATTTTTTATATATTCCTCATCGTAACCATCGCCAACTATTGTTAATTTAAAATTATAGATTTTTTTACTCTTAATTATATCTACTGCATCTAAAAGTTCAATTAAACCTTTTTCTACATCTAGCCTGCCTAGATATAGTAAATTGTAAGCAATTTTAGGATATAGCTCTTTATTAGAAATAATATCAGTATAATTAAATGAAATGCCTGGTCGTTGTGTAATCCCATAACCACCGGATGAATTCACTAATTCAGTAAAATGGGGGGAAACTGTAAATACAACATCAGCATATTTATATAAAAATTTTGATAATGGGCTATATACTCCTTTCTGGCCTCTTACATTTAACCCATATTTTTTTCTAAAAATAATTGAAAAAAAAGCAAAATAATGATAGTTAGTAGGATAATAGATGTAAACGAATTCACTTTTATAAACTTTCCATAATCCAACTATATACACAAGGAAATATGTAAACACTTTACTCTTATATCTTTTTAACGCTGTTGTTTTAATTTTAGTATTTTTTAAATCGAAATCATGAAACTCTTCATCTTTTTTTAACTTTGTTTGAAGCATTTCAACTTCATTTCCAAGTTCAATTAATTTGTTTGCAAATTCTCCTATAGCCCTGAACGTGTAAAGAGAACCTTTTTTTTCGTAAAAAACATTATTTACTAATAATAATATTTTCATAAATAAAATCTTAAAAATGAATTATTCATGATGTAAAAGCTTTTTTCTTTTAAAGAATAATTCAAGAGCTAGAATGTTCCAAATTTTTTCAGGATGATCAATTTTATTATTTTGATGCTCATTCCAAATATTATTTATTAATTGTTTGTCCCAAAAAACCGAATCATTTGGAATACCATCAATTATTGTTTGAGCCCATTTTTTTAAATCATTTCTCAACCAAAAGGATACTGGGATTGAAAATCCTTGTTTTGGTCTATTGACAATTTCTTCCGGCACATATTTATATAAAACATCTTTCGCAATTCTTTTAGATGTGTCATTATTAAATAAATAATTGTCTGGAAGTCTGATCAGTAAATTTAATAAATTATGATTTAAAAATGGTGCTCTAGATTCTAAACTGACCGCCATTGCTGCTCTGTCTACCTTAACTAAAATATCGTTAGGCAAGTATGATAGAGCATCATAATGACCTACGTTTTTAAAATCAATATCTACTTTACTTAAAAATTGGTCGCCTTTTTTAGTTAGTGCTTTATTTATCGGTAAGGGTTTATCCCAAAATTTGTTATGCCAATTAGATTGTACATCTCCAACATTACTATTATTAATTAAAAGTTTAAGTAGAAAATTCAAACTTTTAATTTTATTATAAAATTTATTTTTTGTTAATCCTGATAAGTCCAACATCCATAATATTATTTCGTCTATTTTTAGTTTTGATAAAAAAATGTATTTTTTATATTTTAAATAAATTTTATGGTCTGGATAACCATATAGAAATTCATCTGCTCCATCACCACTTAAAACAACTGTAACAAAATCTTTGGCGTGTTTCGAGACAAAATATGTAGGAATTTGAGAGCTGTCGGCAAATGGCTCATCCCAATAAGCAAATATGTCATCAATTTTGCCTAATATTTCATTAGTATTTAGGTATTTTGTTTTGTGAATCGATTTAATATATTGTGCAACATTTTCTGCGTGAGGAGCTTCATTAATACCCGGGGCAGGCATACCAATTGTAAATGTCATTAAATCACTATTAACATGTTTTTTCATAATTGAACAAACCAGGGATGAGTCGATTCCTCCTGACAGAAAGGCCCCATATGGAACATCAGAAATAGATTGTTGTTTAATAGATTCAACCAACAAATTTTCGAATTCTATTTTAGCATCTTCATATGTTCCTCTATATGGATTTTTCTTTGCTTTATATAATTCTTCACTCAAAGACCAAAATTGAATTACTTCAGGTATAGCATTTACTTTTAAACAATTTTTGTCAAATATTAAAATACTACCAGGCTTTACTTTGTAAATATTTTCATAGATTGAAAGATTATTTGGCACATAACTTCTTATTAAGAATCCAACTGCAGCATTTACATTTATTTTTCTTTCAAATTTAGAATGTACTTCAAACGCTTTGATTTCAGATGCAAAAATTAAATATCCATTCTGATATCCGTAATAAAGTGGCTTTTCTCCTATTCGGTCTCTTATTAAATATAATTTATGAGATAAATTATCCCATATAGAAATGGCGAACATGCCAACCATTTTTGAAGCGAATTCTTTAATCCCAAACAATTCAAAACCTTCCAGTATTACTTCTGTATCGGAATGACTTTTCCAAATAATTGTAGGGTCAAGATTTTCACATTCTTTTTTTAAATCTTTGAAATTATAAATCTCCCCATTGAAAACAATTGTAAATCTTTTTGAACGGCTTTGCATTGGTTGACTTCCCGCATCCGAGATGTCTATTATAGCTAGCCTAACATGACCAAAAGCATATAAAATATTAGTATCAGGTATTGATTCATAATCAAATTTAAATGAGTCTGGACCACGATGATTTAGACTAATTCTCATTTTTTCTAAATCAGAATTAAAATCACCATACTTTTCGCCAATAAAACCAAAAATTCCACACATGTTACTTATATTGTACTAATTAAACCTAGGTTTATGAATTGTATTATTAGAAGTTCTATCACTAGAAAACTTGTTTATCTCTTGACCTACCAATATAAAAGATAATAAATAGAATGGATAGGTGTAACTAAAAATAAAAAATTCTTTGGATTCGATTAATACTAAAACCAGTATTAAAACAAGCCCTACAAAGTCTTTGTTTTTTTTAACAAGCTTAATTAAAAAGGTATAATATGATAAATAAAATAGTAATGCAAAAATCAAACCTAATGAATAATATGTTTGGATATATCCTGTGTCATGGCCAGATGCATTACCATCTCCACTCGGATCTTTTACCAAACCTGTACCAACAACTGTTTTTAAAGAAAGTTCGGGAATTGGCATTTGACTTAACCCTTCTACCAAATCATTGTTTAATCTAAATCCAGAATTAATCCAGCCAATAAATAATTCTGTATTATAACCTTCTATATTAGATGTAGCTTTTTCTAGAAAATTAATGAAATTAATTTGAGTAACCATTATACCAAATATCAAATACAATCCTATTTTTTTAATACTAATTCCAAAAGAAGAAAGATATAACAAAATTGCAGCAAGAGAAAGGAATAGTCCAGTACGGCCAATAAATAATATTGAAATCAAAATCAAGAAAATAGTAATCCATATAGTTGTTTTTTTTACAAAATTTGTTGGGTAATGTCTCATATAAATTAACAAAGATGCAATTCCCGTAAACTCTATTACAGATAAGGTAGCACCTGCTACAGAGACAAATCCGAGTGCTCTCATTTTATTTTCCTGTCCAAAATTTGAGTTGTATAAAATTAGGTTATTAAACAAGTTGCTTACACTTGGATTAAAATATGAAAATAATGTTAATAAAGATTGTACTAAAACTGCTATAGAAACTAATATTAGAAATTCTTTCCTACTTTTAAAATATTTTGAAAGTATAAATGGAGTTATTAAACCATACATTGTAAAGTATGTTAATCGTCCTATTTGGGTCAAATCATTAGAAATAAAATACTGTGCGATTGCAGCTAGAAAGATGAAAAAAAGTGTACATACAAACCAAACATTATTTTTTAAAAAAATTTTTGAGCCTATTGAATTTTTTTTAAGGGCTATTGTGGCAGTATATATTAATAAAACAAAGAAAGCGCACCTTGCAGTTGTAAATCCTGGAATAAATTTAAAATTAATATCAAATAATAAAAAAAATATTATAAAAAATTTAATACAATTTTTTATTGCGTTATTCATTTATTTAAACTCTTAAATTTATGAATTACTGAATACTTTATTCCACCACCAATTAATCTTGCTAGCTTGTATATTAAATAATAGCCTCTTATTATCCCAATTTCCATTAATATTTTACTATACATAAAAATATAGCCAGAACGCATTTTATCAAGCTGTTCCTTTGATTGGGAAATTCCACCTTCATTTCTTCTATAACAGGCCATTGATTTATTTAAATACCTTGTTTTACCTTTTGAAGAAAGCATAATCTCAAGTGGTATATCGCCAGATATAGATTTTAACAGCCATTTTGGATATCCATTTTTAAAACAATCATTTTTATACATTAAACTACATGTCGGTATATAATGTTCTCTAATTATATCTTTTAAAAATAGGGTATCACACTGAGGTGTGGGGTAATTGAATTTATCACTATCATTGATATGTGTTATTTCAACTTTATGAAACGACATTACATAATCATCATTTGCCTCCATAAAATCTACTTGCATTTGCAATTTATTCATGTCGGTCCAATAGTCATCTCCTTCACAAAAGGATATGTATTTTCCTTTTGCTAAATCCATAGCATAAAGTGAATTTCCCATCATGCCAAGGTTTGTTTGATGTAAAGTATATTTAACAATATTTGCCTTAGGATGTGATGATAATAATTTTTGTATTATACTATGCGTATTATCTGGAGACGCATCATTAGATAAAATTAATTCAAATTCAAAATTACATTGTTGATTTAAGACACCATTTATTGCGTCTTCAATATATTTTTCATGACCATAAGTTATCATTACTACTGAAACCATTATCATATAAGATAATTGTTAATTGTTTTTGTAATAAATTCTAGTATATTATGATCGATATGATGTGATAGTGGCAGACATAAAATTCTAGAGGAAATACTTTCTGAAATTTTCATTGAATTCCCATTTACAAATTCAATTGTATTTAATGATGGATAAAAATATCTACGTGGAAATATTTTATTCTCATTAAGTTTTTTTATTGCATGTAATAAAAGCTGTTCTGATTGAAAAATAATCGGATAATAACTATAGTTCCACTCCGTACCTTCTCTTATTTTAATTTTTTTCAAATATTCGAAATTTATATTTTGATCATAATACTCAACTATATTTTTTCGACTTTTGAATATTTCTTCAATGTGATTTATTACTGTAATTCCCATTGCTGCTTGGAGTTCTGAAATTTTAGCATTAATTCCCAAACCATGGAATGAAGTAGGGCCATTGTGTCCAAAATTATGGCTATAAAAAAACTTATTTCTTAAATTTTCGTCATGACAAAATACAGCACCTCCCTCTCCCGTATGAAATATTTTTGTTGCGTGAAAGCTACATGTACTCACATCGCCATAACTAAATATTGATTTTCCATTATAATTTACACCAAAAGAATGTGCTGCATCGTATATTACTTTTAAATTATATTTTTTTGCAATTTTTTCAATTGATTTTACATTGCATGGATTACCGAAAACATGTGTTGCTAAAATTGCAGTTGTTCTAGCCGTAATCGCTTCCTCTATTTTATCTTCATCAATTGTTAAATACTCTTCATTAATGTCAACAAAAACAGGTGTGCAATCTTCCCAAATTATCGAAGATGTTGTAGCTATGTAACTAAATGGGGTTGTTATTATTTCTCCCTTATTCCCTAATAATTTGAGCGCTATTTGAATTGGAATGGTTCCATTATTCATGAGAATAATATTGTCAATTTGTAAAAACGACTTCAATCTATCCTCTAATTCGAGCACAAGCTCCCCCCTATTGGTTAGCCACTCGTTTTCCCAGATACGTTCTAATTGAACTATATATTCATTAATATCAGGAAAAAATGTTTTTGTTACGTTTGTCACAATTTATGTTATTAATTCAGTTCTCGATTGAACCTTCTTTGATTTAATAAAATCTAAAAATGTAATTAATGATTCATTCTTGGTTAAATATGACAAACTAAAGAATGAAATTAAACCCAAAATAGTCAAAAATAATAGTTGTAATAAACTACTAAAATCAATTAATAGAAAAGAGCATATATAAATAACTGTTGCCATAATTATGGAAATTATTAGTGTTGGTAACAAGTCATATATCTGATTTTTTGAATTATAAAAGATGATAGTTCCACAAAAATGGGTGTTAATAACTAATGAAATCAAAGAGCCAAAAACATTACTCCAAACTAAACCCATTATCCCGAATTGCAGACCAGCAATTAGAAGTATTGCTGTTATAATTTTTTTAATGATTTCTATTTTAAGAAAAGTTTTACTTTCCCCAAATGCATTTAAGATATTGATATTTAATGTGTGAATAGGAAATAATAAATAAGCTAAACACAATATTTGAAAAAACGGAATTATGTCAATCCAGTCTTCTCCCATCAAAACTAAAATTAATGGTTTTGCCAATACCAAAGCCCCTAACATTATTGGAGCAGTTATGAAAAATGTAAATAATTGAATTTTTCTGAATATTACTCTAAACCTTATTTTATCATCTTGTATGTTTGAAAATAGTGGCAATGACACTTTACTTACAATTAAAGACAATATAGATACTGGATAATTATTTAAAGTATAAGCTCTTTCATAATAACCTAATAATTTTATAGTAAAATATTTTCCTATTAATACATTATATATATTTTCAAAAATTGTATTTATCTGAGCCGAAATCATTAATTTATAACCAAAATTCCAATGTTTCTTTACGTATTTGTTAGAGAAATGAAATGAGGGCCGCCATTTACTAAAGAATAAATAAACCAATGTTGTGGTTAGTTGTGTGCTCAAAAATAGACCTACTATACTCCATACTTTGTAGTCATTTACAGCCATAACTATACCAACAATAAACCCAATTACATTTCCCGGAATATTAAAAATTGCAATTCTTTTAAAATCCATTTCTTTAACAAGAACCGATTGTGGAATCACTCTTAATGCAGTTATTAAAAAACCGCAACAATATATTCTAATTAAATTTGTCAATATCTCCTGCTTAAAGAAATGAGCGACATAAGGTGCAATTATAAACATTAATAAATATGCTCCTAAACTCAAAATGATATTTAAATAGAAGATAGTAGAATATTCAATTTTACTTGGGCTAATTGTTCTTACAATTGAAACTGATAAGCCACTGTCAACCAATGTAGCTCCAATTGTAAAAAACATAGTTATCATGCCTAATATTCCAAATTCTGAAGGACCTAGTAACCTTGCAAGTATCAATGTAGATAGAAAATAAGTAGCTTTATTAAATATAATATCTAACAAAGTCCAAGTTACTCCTTTAAAAGATTGTTTTGCTAAACTCAATTTATTGATTTTCCTTCAAATACCATTTATACACCAACTCTAATCCTTTACGGAAATAAAATTCTGGTTTATAATTTAATAAATTAATTATTTTTGTAATATCTGCCTTTGAATGCTTTACATCTCCTTTTCGCTCAGGCAAATATTTTGCAATCATACTAGTTCCTGTTATCTCACTTAACATTTCAACTAAGCAGTTTAATGTGATTTGATCACCACATGCAACATTCATTACCTCGTGTTTTTCTAAGTCTTTATATAAAAGTGCTTTAATGTTTGCTTGAACTGCATTTTCAACAAAAGTAAAATCTCTACTCGTTTCCCCATCTCCGTTAATATTAGGTTGTTGACCTTTTAAAAATGCATCGCAAAAGATAGGTATTACAGCTGCGTAAGGATTATTTGGATTTTGTTTTGGTCCGAAAATATTAAAATACCTTAGTCCTATTGTATGAGTACCATATACCTGACTAAAAACATCGGCATATAATTCATTTACCAATTTAGTTACTGCATAAGGAGATAATGGCTTGCCTTCATTCCCTTCCGTTTTTGGCAACACCTTGCTGTCACCATACGTAGAGGACGACGCTGCATAAACCATTCTTCTAATATTTTTTGATTCTTTTACAGTATATAAAATATTCAAAAATCCATCAATATTTACTTCATTAGAAGAAATTGGATCGCTGATTGATCTTGGAACCGAGCCTAGGGCAGCCTGATGGCTTAAATAGTCAACTCCGTCAATGGCTTTTTTACAAGTTTCTAAATCTCGAATATCTCCTTTAATAAATTCGAAATTTGGTAAATTCAAGAAATCTTGAATATTTTCAACATAACCATTAGATAAATTGTCAAGTACTCTAACATGTCCAGCATTATATTTTAACAAATATTCTACTATATTACTGCCAATAAACCCAGCACCACCTGTAACCAAAAATTTATACTTGGATAAGTCCTCGGTATGATATTTTGTGTTATAAAGTTCAGTATTATACATAATTATAATCTTCCGTCTGTTAAATGCTTATCTAAAATGCCTTTTACATCGAATATAACAGAATTTGAATTTAGATAATCTTGTAGATTTATTTTCATGAAATTTAGATGACCAACAGCAAGTATAACTGCATCGTATTTTCCGTTATTCGGTAATTCTGTTAGAGTTGAAATATTATATTCTTTAAACACCTCCTTTGGATTTGCCCAAGGATCATATACGGTTAAATTTGTGTTATATGTCATTAATTCATTAATAATATCAATAACTCTTGTATTTCGAACATCTGGACAATTCTCTTTAAAAGTAAATCCAAGTATTAAAATTTTCGAATCAATAATTTTAATACTCTTTTTAATCATTAATTTAATGGTTTCTGTAGCAATATGCTTTCCCATTCCATCATTTAACCTTCGACCTGCTAAAATTATTTCAGGATGATATCCTACTTCTTGCGCTTTTTGTGCTAAATAATATGGATCAACACCGATACAATGCCCTCCAACTAATCCAGGTTTGAACTTTAAAAAATTCCATTTTGTAGCTGCTGCTTCTAGAACTTCATTTGTGTCAATGCTCAACAAATTAAATATTTTTGATAACTCGTTTACAAATGCAATATTTATATCTCGTTGTGAATTTTCTATAACTTTTGCTGCTTCAGCTACCTTTATAGAACTGGCCTTATGAGTTCCTGCAACAATAATTGAATTATATAACTTATCAACAACTTCAGCAATTTCTGGCGTTGATCCAGATGTTATTTTAAGTATTTTTGTAACAGTATGTTCCTTGTCACCAGGATTTATTCTTTCTGGACTATATCCTGCAAAAAAATCGATATTATATTTAAGCCCGCTACTTTTTTCTAATACTGGAACACACTCTTCTTCGGTCACTCCAGGATAAACTGTACTTTCATATATAACAATATCACCTTTCTTCAATACAGAGGCTACTGTTTCACTTGCCTTAATAAGTGGTGTTAATACTGGTCTATTATTTTTATCCGTAGGTGTTGGGACCGTTACTATAAAAATATTGCAATCTGAAATTTTAGATTTATCGGATGTTACATAAAATAATTTATTGTTCAAAGTTTCTGTCAGATACTCATTTGATACCTCTAAGGTGTTATCTATACCTTCGTTCAATTCATTAACTCTTTCACTATTTATATCAAAACCAACTGTTTTAAATTTTCGACCAAATTCAACAGCTAATGGAAGTCCAACATAACCAAGTCCTATCACTGCTATTTTTTTTTCTAGAATATTCATTTTATCTGTTTGAATACATTTCGTTATAGTATGTTTGGTAGGTGCCACTGGTTACATTTTCTAACCAAGCGGTGTTTTGCAAATACCAATCGATGGTTGCAGCAAGCCCTTGTTCAAAAGTAACCGATGGGCTCCAACCTAATTCTTTATTTAATTTTGTTGCATCAATTGCGTAACGTCGATCATGCCCTGGGCGGTCTTTTACATAGGTAATAAGCTGTTCGCTCTCTCCTTTTGCACGACCTAATTTCTCATCCATTTGAGCACACAATAATTTAACGAGGTCAATATTGGTCCACTCATTAAAGCCACCAATATTATAGGTGTCTCCTTTTTTACCTTCATGAAATATCAAATCAATAGCACGTGCATGATCAATCACATACAGCCAATCACGTGTGTAGAGGCCATCTCCATAAACCGGAAGCGCTTTTTTGTTGATGATATTATGAATAAATAAAGGAATTAATTTTTCAGGAAAATGGTTAGGACCATAGTTGTTGGAACAGTTAGAAACCACAATTGGTAAGTGATAGGTTTCGCCGTAGGCACACACAAAATGGTCACTGGCTGCTTTACTTGCAGAATAGGGAGAATTTGGATCATATGGTGTAGTCTCTGTAAACAAACCTTCCTTGCCTAAACTTCCATATACTTCGTCTGTAGAAACATGGTAAAATAAATGGTCTCTTTGGTTGTCCCAAGCACCGTCATGCGCTTTTTCATAACTTAAATCATCCTTCCAATATTCTTTTGCCGTGTTCATTAAGTTCACGGTACCAATCACGTTCGTGTACACAAAATCCAAAGGTGAAACAATGCTTCTATCTACATGCGATTCTGCAGCTAAATGAATGACATCTGTGATAGCATGCTTTGCAAAAATGTCTTTCAATGCACCAGCATCTAAAATATCTGCTTTCAAAAAATGATAGTTCGCTGCCTTTTCGATATCTTTTAAGTTCTCTAAATTACCCGCATAAGTTAAAGCGTCTAAATTAAAGATCTGATAATCAGGGTATTTATTGACCATTAAACGCACCACATGCGACCCTATAAATCCCGCTCCTCCTGTAATTAATATGTTCTTCCCCATATATTATTCCCTAAAACAACGCACAAAACTGCGCACATTTAACCTATTTTTCGATCTTTTCCTATAACCTATAAACAAAAAATCAAACATATAAAGTGCTTGATTTTCAATTTATTAATGATTTATGAATATCTGCGAATACTTCAAATTAGTGTGGACCACACTAATAATTTTAGACAATTATTTGACTTTTATAAAAATCAAATAGTGAATTAAAATTCAATAAACAATCAACTTCCTCATGTTCACTAATATCTCCAATAAACACAGTTTTCATTCCTAAGTTT
>Ga0194116_10003188_pt1 | contig 20019 bp, 20 predicted proteins | sample TA2MahsurfametaG_4_FD_148617 | JGI IMG/M metagenome (GOLD analysis project Ga0194116, IMG submission 148617) | Freshwater microbial communities from Lake Tanganyika, Tanzania - TA2015008 Mahale S9 surface | ecosystem: Environmental > Aquatic > Freshwater > Lake | place: Tanzania: Lake...
GATTTTCTAATACTTTTATTTAAAGCTTTATTAAATCTATTTATTTGCTTAATCATTATTATAAATTCAATTTTACTTTACAATTATTTATATATATTATAATATATATTTGTAAATTTTCATGTTTATGGCAATGTATTTTTATAATCAAAATAGATACTTATTAATTATTATCCAATTATTAAAAAACCTATGTTTATTTAATTAAATACCTTATCTAATTATTAAAATCTAAAATGACTGATAAATTTTCGTTTGATTTCGATAACAAAAATAATTTTATCTTAAATATAAAAGAAAACTTAAGAAATATGATTGATATAAATAATAAAGCCTTACAATATAATACTTTAATATGTACTTTGTCAAAAAAAGATTTGGAAATCCAAGGTTTCCTTCACAAAAATTTTGATTCTTTTCGGATACCATGGGATAATACTTTATCAAATTCAGCGTATAGATTGTATCCTACTTTTTATGACGAAGACAAAACAAAAGTTATTTTTAAAGAAAGTTGTACATAATCTTATAAATTGAAAATAAATAAATAATAATCTTTTTAATTTTGACTTTAAATAATTTTGAGATTTTAAATGTATTAAAAGACTCAATTGGAAGAAAAAGATCAAGGATTATGAAATATGAATTAGAAATCGAGGAAGATGAAAGTTCTAAAATAAATGATAATAAAAATTACATTTTACAAGAGTTAAACGAGACGTATATTCTAATCAACTTTCAAAAAAAACTTGAAAGCATCATATATAGTAAAGATATCAAGCCTATAGATAAAATATCAAATGAAAATTACCTCAATTATATTAAAAAAAAAGGAATATGTAAAAATAGCAAATCAATATCCAAAATTGTGAATGATTTTGATAAAAGATTTAAAAATAAAAATAATGATTTTTGTAACAATGGTAACACTAAAAATAAGAATATTTGTTTAAGTAATAATCCAAATTCATATAAGAATACGAATGCTATAGCTGGTGATTATATTAATTTAAACTCTGAAAACAGTTCAGTTGATAATTATAACAATAGGACTTCTAATAATAAAAATACAAATCATAAAAATTCAGTATCATCATATAATTCAAATCAAAGCAGCTATTTGGAATATGATGATGATTATTTTGAAATATTAGATTTCAATGAATCAATTATTACTTTGTCTAAAAAAAAGAATAAAATCGATTATAAAATTCCTATAAATAACATATCTTCAATAAGTACTAATAAAAAAATGAAAAGTAATGAAGGCTCTAAGAGTTTTTCTAATTTCTATCTAAGTTTAAACAATTTAATTGGTGAAAAAAACGAAACTGATGAAAATAAGATAATAGTTCCGTTACCAAATAGATATTACAGATTCAGTAATAATAATTTTAATCAATCATTCGGAAATTTGGGTTTAAATGAAATTCTAAAAAGTTCTCAAAAATTAACTTTTTCTAAAAATAATACAAATTTCACAAGCAAAAATTTACCAAGAAAGTTGAATGAGAATCATTATACTGACTATAACCCTAATTTTTTACATAAAAAACAAAATGATGATTCTTTAAGTAAAAATTTATGTCTTTCAAGTAAAACTTCTGCAATAAATAATAATCATGACAAATCAAATATATATAATATTGAGCATAATGCTTTTGATTGTCCGAATCAATTATCAGATAACTCTTCTAGTAAATCAATCTTATATTTTGAAAATAAAAATATCCTTATCGCAAAAACAATGGAGAACAATATAGAAGATAATTTTATCGAAAAATTAAAATCCATTTTTGAAGGTAAAATAATAGAGATAGAAATTGAATATACAAACTCAAAAAATAATAAATCAAATTTAATATTATACCAAAAAGACATAGAAAGATTAAATGAGCCAAATTATCTTAATGATAATTTAATTTTCTTTTATTTAAAGTAAATTCAGTTAAAATTATCTTAAAAATATTTAATTATAAAATCAAATGTCTTTAGGTATATCCAATTTAAATATTCAAAAGCAGATTCAGATAAAAAATTTTGGATTTTTGAAAGTTTTTTCTACACGAAAATAAAATCTTTATTTTCAATAAGAAATACTGCAGATTTTTTAAAAGAATTCAATAAAATCAAAAAAGTAATAATTTTTAAATAATTTTACTTTTTTATCTTTTCAGTATTATTTATTTTAAAATTAAAAAGTGGTTTTCAAACTTGGAATTATCCAAAATTGATTTCTTAATTTTCCCTATTAGTGAAGAAGAACATTGGAGTCTTGTATTAATAGCTATTCAAAAATCACCTTCTGATAAATTATCTTTATCTACGTGTAAATTAGTGTACTTGGATTCAATTCAAGAATCTTGTGATTACATAACGAATTTTTTCAAAATGTTTTTTTCGCTGAACTTTAATTTTCCTGAAATTGATCAGTCTAATTTACTATTAAAGAGCATGGATTATATTATAGAAAAATATTGCCTTGATTTGAATAATGATTTAAAATTAATATATCCTATTGTAATAATTTAATTTTAATCTGTCAATATTAAATTTTAGGTTCCAAAGCAAAATAATGGTTATGATTGTGGTATCTTTATTTTGGAATATGTTGAAGTTATCATGAATAATTCTTCAAATGTCATTGAAAGACTCTTCAATTCTCAAATTGAAGATTGGTCAGATTTTTTCAATTTAGAGGAATTCAGTAATAAAAGAGAAAAAATAAAAAAATTTATATTTGGTCAAATTAAAGAGAGAGATTATAAAATTTTACTTTATTAAAAAGAGTTAATTCATTTAAAATATATCAATAAAAGAAGGCTTATTTAAAATCAATAATACCTTTTTTTAAATAAATTATAAATTTTCAATTTATCTTAATTAATTACTCTTCTAGAATTAATATCTTTATTTATTTTTCTATCATTAATTATTTATAATTTGTTTGTATTTGATTATTATTTGATTAATAATTGTTTATATACAGATTTCTTTAATTGTATAAATTATTTTATCATTGACTTATTATTAATTATCTATAAGGCAGTTCCTCTTTCTAAATTAGCCTTTATTTCAGCGGCTTCTTTTTCAAAATATCTATTAAGCTTTAAATTAAAATGCCTATTCCTTTCATTGATATAGTTCACATCTTGATCTTCATAGACAGGTCTTCTTCTACTAAATAATCTTCTTTTTGCAACTTGAGCTTCAATATCATTATTTAATAAATTCTTTCTTTCCTCAGAAATATTTATTCCAACCTAGAAATTAATAAATAATATTATTTTGTTGATTTAAAATTCCACAAAACAATTATAGAAATAAGAATTACTTGAGGGTTATTTAATTGTTCCTCATAATGATCTCTATCAAAAGGCATATTTCTAAGCCTTTTTTTGTAGGCTCGATAGAGACTATCAGTATTAAATACTAATGATTTAATAAGAAATTTATATAATTAAAAAACCAAAATTAAAATTGAAAATTCTTTACCATCCCAACCAAAGTATACATTTTTTTCTCTCTGCTTTTCTTTTTCGTTTTTTATTTCAATTTTTCCTAAGGAATCAAGAGTATACAATTTATCTTCTGGAACACCAAGTTGTGACATTTTTTCTTTAAGTTCTTTTTGTTTTGCTAAATATTCTTGTTTAATTAAATTTCTTTCGTAATTGGGATCTTTGATTTTTATGCTTTCATCTTTAACAGCCTTAATATAAATTTAATCATGGGAATTATAAAAATAACTAAATTGTAGATAGAAAAAAATTACTTTAGAATTTAAATTCTTTGATTCATATATTTTATGTTTCAGTTCTTTGTATTTTTTATAACCATTTTCTCCCAATTTATTTTTTACGTTCAATTCTCTTCTTTGAAATTCATCTTCTTCGTCTTAGTTAAAATTTAGTAAAATTTTCATATTAGTAAGTAATAATTAGACAATAATATAAAGAAATTAAATACCTTCTTCTTCAGCTTTATCTTCATTTAAATCCAAAATTTTTTCTTCTTGTTTTTCCTCTTCTTCAATCTCATGCTCACTAAAGTTATCCTGGTTTTCATCTAATTCTTTTTTCTTAGATTTTTGCTTTTTTCCTTTTAAAATTTAAAAAAAAATCTCATCAAATCATTTTTTGTTTTATTAATAAAAAGTTGGATTATAAAAAATATTTATTTTTAAAACATTTACTTATTATTGACAAACCAAGAACCTCTTCTTCTGAATCTTCATATTCCTGAATTATGTTAAAGGCACTCTTCTTTTTTGTTCTCTTATATTCTTCAGCCTCTTCAGGTCCCATTAATTTAACTTTTTCCACAACAGATCTTTCTTGATTTATCTTTTCAATCACATCCTTAAAGACATCTTCGGTTAAATGGATTCTTCTTGTGTCATAGTCTCCACAATTAAAAATAATAATATTAATTTTTGGCCTTTCATTAACATCTGCTGGAATTTTCGCTATTTGCCTTATTACATCCATTCCTTCAATTACTTGCCCAAAAACAACGTGTTTTCCATCGAATTGCGGACAGGGTTTCAAAGTAATGAAAAATTGAGAAGAGTTAGTATTTCTACCTCTATTTGCCATAGATAAAAGCCCTGCACAAGCGTGTCTTCTTTGAAAATTTTCATCATTGAATTTTTCACCATAGATAGATTCTCCTCCTGAGCCATTTCCATGTATGAAATCTCCACCTTGAATAAATTGGTCTTCGATTATTCTGTGAAAACGAGAACCTAAATAATGAAGTTTTTTTTTATGGATTTTTCCAAAACCATATTCACCTGTGCATAATCCACGAAAATTTTCAGAAGTTTTAGGGGTAATATCAGTAAATAATTCGAAAACAATTCTTCCAACTAATGTATTAATTTTTTAGAAAATTTTCATATTAATTAAAAGAGAAATGAAAGGTATATAAAACAAAAATATTTTTCCAAATTCAAATGTTTGTTTTTCAACTTACCTGATTTATTTCCTATAACGATGTCAAAAAATACTTTTGTCATTTTTTATTAATTTTTTAAATTTTATCAAATATAAATTAATTCTTTCATCAAATAATTCTATAATATATAATTGATTGAAAATCAATTTTCGGATTTTCATTAATATTTGTCATGAATAAATTTTCATTACTTTTAAATTAAAAGTATTATTTATACATAATTTATAATAAATTTAAAAAACAATTTAGGTTTTGAATTCTATTTTAATTATATATAAAAAATTTTTATAATAATGTAAATTTAAATACAATTAAAATTTAAGGAATAGGAAAATATTTGAAATTTATTCTATTTATATATAATTAGGGATAGATATTATAAATATATATTGTGGAGAATATTTCATTTGAATATTTGAATCTTAACTAATTCATTTTCTACAATTTCTTCAAGTTCTTTTTTCTCTTTTCTTTCGATTAAAATTTCCTCGAGTTCATCAGATATATGCTGTGAAATATTCATGTCTCCTATTTCAATCATTGTTAATTCAAAATTTTTATTCGCTCTTAAAGACTCACATATTTTTACGATTCCTAAATCTGTAATATTGTTACCATTAAGATACAGGTAATTTAGCTTTGTATTATTTTTCAATGCTAAAGATAATTCATTGACTGCATCATCTTCTATAAAATTCCTAGAGATATCAAGTACAAATAGATCACTAGTGATATTCAAAGATTTAAAAACTATTTTAGCAACTTCTGTTTTAATCTGACAATTTTTTAAGACCAAATTTTTTATTGTTTTGTTTTCATTTTTTAATAAATTTGATAAAGAATAAGCAGAAGAAATATCAAAAATATTGCCTTCAACACTTACAAAATAAATTTGACTATGTTTATTTCTTGATAAACTATCAAATATCATTGAAATTCCATCTGATTTTAATCCACAATAATCAAAAGATACAGATTTTAATCGATTATTTATTTCAAGACTATTTGAAATTAATTCTATTCCTTGACTAGAGATATAATTATTGCTAATATTTAAATTCATTAGATGTTGGTGATTAATAGATAGTAATGTTGATATATTCTCAAAAGACATATTACCGTATATTAAATTTTTGAGAATGAGATCTCGAAATGATTTATTATATTTCAAAGAATTGGTAAAATGATAAATACCAATATCTCCTATTTTTTTGTTATATTCAAAACTTATAGTTTTAATGTGATGATTGTATTTCAAGCCTTCTGAAATATATCTTAAACCATTAGAACTAATATTGTTTTCATTTAAATTCAATTCATCCAATTTTAAATTAGCTTTTAATAGATTTCCTAAATAAATACAAGATCTATCGCTAATTTTACATCTGTTCAAATTAATAATTCTTAAATTGATTTTATCTTTTTTGGAAATTAATTTATTTGTGATAGCTTTAATCGCATCTTCTGATATGTAGTTCCAACTTAAATTTAAATTTTCTAAAGTTAAGTTTTCTTCAAGCGAATCTGCTAAATAATTTATTAGCCCAAATTCAGAAAATTTATTATTTCCTATATTTATTTCTATCAATTTTTTAGATTTTTTAATAATTTCAGATATAGCATATAAACCATCATCATCAATCAAATTTTTGTATAAATTCAGTCTCTTTAATTTTGGCATTCCTAAAATTGAATCATTTAAAACTTTCAAAGAATCGGATTTTATATAATTATGAGTAAGATCAATATTTTCTAAAGTTTTTATATTTTTGAAAGCTTGAAATATTAATGATGCCTTTTCATCATCTAAATCACAATTATATAATCGAATTTTTTTTATTATTTTTGAGTTCTCCATTGCCTTTATTAAATAAGATATTTTTTCATCATCAAAGTAAACTTTTCTCAAAGAAAGACTGTTTGTTAAATTATTTGATAATAGCTCTAATTCATTATTGAAAAGTAAATCTTCAGTAGTTATTTGAATGTTACCATTTTCCATAATTTTTATTTTTAGAATTTTTATCTTAAATGATTCAATGTCTATTTACTTTTATTGTATTAAAAATATTTTGTTTTTAGCACTGTATTTTTAATAACTTAAATATGAGGAAAATAGAGAATTTTTGATACTTCATTTATCCGAACTTCGATAATAATTATTTGTTCAATAATAATATTCAATTTTTTCATAATTGTATTTAGCATAAATGAAATTATAAATTAAAATATTTATCAATAATAAAGAATCAATATGAAATTACCAGACAGGATTCAACCCAATCAAAAAATTTACTCAGAAAATGAATTTTTATATGAAAAATTATATAAATCAAATTCAGATGAATCAATACAAAAGTTCCCAGCAGATAAAGATTTTTTCACAACTGAAAAAAATGATTCGGAAAATTTAAAAAGAGAATTAAAAAATGAAAATGCCAACAAAAACTTGGGTAAAATTTATTATTAATATTATATATTTTATTTATTTAACAAGAGCAGAAAATCTTAACAAATAATTCAGAAGAAAAAAATTCCGAAAACTTTTCAATTTATCAAAACATTATCGATTTAGTTGGCCTATCGAATTACAACTTAAGAATGTACTTGATAGTTTCTTTATTTTTTCTCGCAGATGGAGGAGAAATGATTGTGTTGTCATTGATATTAACAAAACTGTCAAAAATTTGGAATTTAACTTCTTCTCAGAAAGGATTTTTAGGTTCTTCGGTTTTTATTGGAATTTTTTTTGGGGCTTTATTATGTGGAAAATTTTCTGATGTTAAAGGGCGCAAGCCTGTTTTCGTTATAGGTTCAATAATAACTACTTTTTTCGCTTTTTTTTCTGCTTTAGTAAATGATTACTTCAGTTTTTTTATTTGTAGAGGAATATGTGGATTGGGAATCGGATTAAGTATGCCTTCAGCGTTTTCTTTGGCGACTGAAATCACTCCTACTAAATACCGGCATATAACTGTAATTATGATATGGTTTTTTTTTCCTTTTGGTGAAATTTTTATAGTTTGTTTATCAAAAATTCTCCTTCCTTTTGAATCGGGATGGAGATTCATTTTAGCTTTCGCAAGTTTACCATGCTTTATTTCCCTTGTTTTGTCTATTAAAATTTATGAAAGCCCAAAATTTCTTTTAACAATAGGCAAATATGGAGAAGGGTTCAATATTCTTCAAAGTGTGATTGATTATTCAGAAATCAATTTGAAAATAAACAATAATGTTCAAAAAGAATTGATTGCAGAATTTGAAAAGAATAATAAAAATTTTTATGATGAATCCGATAATTTGTGTGAAATTGATGTAGAAAATAAAAAGGAAACTGTATGTGAAGTACAAAGTATAAATCATTATCATGAATTGTTTTCAGATGAAGATCAAAATACTAGAAATAAAACAAAAAGATCGAATAACATAAAAGCAGGTTATTTAAATAAAAATTTAGAAAATAATGATAATATTAAAGAAAGTACAAATTCACCTTCAAGTAGGTTTAAAGAAAAATTTCAATTGGAACAAAATGAATCAAAAAATGTAATTAATAACACAGAAATAATAAAAAATGATGGAGAATCAGGGTTAATTAAACAAATTTCAAATTTAACAGTAAGTGAGGAAGTTGTAAAGCCTGAGGTAAAGTTTCAAGAACTGATGACCAAAAAATATAAATTAGTAACAATATTAATTTGGTCAATTTTTATTTGTTCAGCTTTGGTTTATTATGGAATGATTTATATTTTACCACAAATATTGGAAAGAGTGGAAATTGAAGAAAATCTCTCAAATACTAAAATAAATCTCAATTCTAGTCAAAATAATCAAACTGAAATAACGAATATTATTGAAGAATCAGAGGATTTGAGTAATTCAAATTTCATTGAATTAATTTTCAGTGCATTTTTAGAAATTCCATCTATGGCTTTTTCAAGTTATTTGGCAAGTTATGGAAGAATAAAATCTATGGCTTTAGGATTTTTTGTCTCATTTATTTTTTCATTTATTTCCATAATTTCAAAAAGTTGGTTTTCAATTAGCATAGCAATTATGAAATTTTTTATTTGTATTCCTGATGTTGTTATAATGCTTTATGTATGTGAAGCGTATCCTACTAAAATCAGGTCTTTAGGAGTTGGAGTTGCGAATTCATTTTATAGGATAGGTGGAATGTTGACTCCTTTTTTTAATCAGATTTTATTTGATTTTCATTATACTGCTCCTTTTTACTTATTTACAATAGGTTCTTTGATTGGTTTTATTGTTAGTGTGATGCTACCCTTTGAGACTGCAAATAGGAATATAAGATAGTATTTTTAATCTTTAGATTAATGTAATGAGCATAGGATTATGATTTTATAATTAAAATTTAATCTAATAAATAATTTATTTAAATGAAAATCAAAAATATTATTATTTCTGAATTATTTTAAAATATGAAAATTAAGCTAAATAAAATATAGTCATCGATAATTAATATTATAATTCTACTAATTTTATTAAATTTTTTTGCATCATTAAATTTATTAAAAAAAATTATTAATAATCATTGGCTATAATTTAAATTATAATAGCTGAGGTTTGAACTAGACTTTCTCCTAAGATATACTTTTAAAATAATAAATAAAAAATGAAGTTTGGTATTTTTAAAAATTTATTTTGTGGGAACACATTAATAAAAATAGAATACTCAAATGAAGAAAAAATTAATGAGTCTTTTCCTAAAAGTAAAAATTTTATATAAAGAATTATTTTTATCAATATTAATTAAAGAATATAATTGCAGTTTTAATCTAGAAAATATGAAGATTAGAAAGCTTATGAATTTCAAAAGAAAATTAATCCTTTATTTTATATTTATCATGATATCACAAATTTTATACTCATCAAGCCAAGATTATTTTAAAATAATTTCAGTACAGAGTTTGGATCTTAAAAAATTAAAAACAAAAAATAAAAACCAATCTAATTCAGAAAGCAAAGGGAAAAATCAAGCACATGATCCTGTGAATATTAAGATAGATTTAAAATTCAACGTTGAAAATATCGTTAGGGATTTCAATGAAGATCCAAATAAAAAGCACTCTGCTTTTCTCGATAAATCTAATAATCGCCCTTTTTATTTTTATCATATCTTGCTAAATAATATAATATTGTATTTGATTTTATACATGCTTTCATATCTTAAATGGTTTGAAGCTATGTATTTGGTAATAATTGATTATATAAATAGAACTTATTTACATTTTATTGATTTGACAGATCCTGAAAATATTGAATACATAAATAATAAAAATACTAATAAAGATTTAAAAGGTAAAAAAAAATTTTAAAGTTTTTTAAAATTAATAAATAAGTTATTAAAATAATTAAATATTATTGAAATTTAGAGGAAAGTTATAATAGTGATTTTACAGATGATAATCAAAAAATTATAATTCCGCTAAAAAATTTAAATTCTGAAGAAGCTAATAAAAAGGACGAGGTTTTTTCACAAAGCTTTATTGAAAAGATAGAAGAAGAGGGGGTTTATATTTATGGAAAACCAAATTATAATGAAACTCCATTTGATAAAGTTTTTAAAAAAATTATCAATCAAGAAGCTCAAAAATATCTTAAAATTGAAAGGAAAGTTGAAATTTATAATCCAATTGCTAAAATTTGGGAACCATTTGTTATTATGTGTATGAAAAATATTAATTTTAAAATTATATTAATTATATCAATATCAAGTAACAGGTCCAGGAAATAATAAGTATAGTAATTATATTGGCGAATGTGAATATTCAAGGAATTATTCAATTATTCAATTGGATGAATATAATATTAATGTACATTTCAATAATAATTCATATGTATTTCCGAATATATCAAGTGAAAATTTCATTGCAAAAGATGTAATTTCGATTTTTATTTTTAAATAAAATAAATATTTGTATAGGTAAATATAAAAGGAATAATGCTTTCAGAAGTTCATATTAATCAACTTGAATATAATGAATTGCTTTTAATTAATTCTACAAAGATTGAACAAGAATTAAAAACTATTTTGAATAAATTTAATTTGAATTTAGAAAATTATTATAAAAAAGAAAATCCTCGAGTTTCTAATATAAAAGATATGTTTAATAAAGCACAAAATAAAAATCTATTGACTAGAAATACAACGGAAAATATTTACTTCGATGATGAAAATGCTAATGATCTTAGATTAGTTTCAGAATTTGAAATCGAAGATGGAGATATTTTAAAAAAAATATCTAATAATAATTTACGCAAGGGATCAAAAATTAATACCAATGATAATAATAATCCTATGAATAGAGATCCGAGTCGAGTAGATAATGTTAATAAATATATTAATAATCAAGAAAAAACTTATTTTAATTTAGAGTATTATTTATTATATAAATTATAAATTTTCGATTTGCATAAAAAACATTTTTCTAATAATTTATTCTAAATTATAAAATAGATTTCTGGAGAATTTTATCTATATATATCCTTTTGAGATAACAGATTCAGATCAAGTAAAGTATTTTGAAAATGAGGAAAATAATGAATTAAATGTAGATAAAAAAAGAAATTCATATATAGAAAAATGCCAAATAAGGGTTTCATTTTATGGAGTAACTAAATTAACATTAAAATAACTTATATTTTCAAGTATAGAGGAGAAGATGTAAGTGTACTTGCTCTTATTAAAGAAAAAAAATTCAATCCATTTGCAACTCCTTATATTGATGATTACTATAAACAGGGTATTAGAAATAACTTTAATAAAAATGGAAATAATAATATGTCAAATTCTCAAACTGAGATCAAAGGTCAGTTTAAATTTAATGAATCTAACAACAATCAAGAATTAGATAAATCTAATCCGTCAAATGGTTTGAATGTCACAACAAACATGGGTATTGAAATTATTTTTTTTATGTTTTATAAAACTCTAATAAAAAGAAAAAAAGAATAAATTAAATATTTTATTATTTACTAGTTCTAAAATCTAATATCGAATTGAGCTTCTTAAATTTTGTATTTTGCTGTTGCTTTAACCCTTTACCAATATATATTTTGGATCAAACAAAAGCTTTAAAATCTTTTTCTTACACTTCTGTAAATTGGCTCTATGAAGGAAAAATGACTAAAGAAGAATTCCTCTTTAGAAGACATAAAATCTCTATTAAAAGACTTTGGATCAACAGACTATTCGTTATTTTAATTAATTTTCTGCTTCTTTATTTTTTCCCAGGAATCATTTATTTTACTTATTATATCATTGCTTACTTAATTTTAGGAAAATCTATAGATGTTGAAATAAAGAAGGATTTAAGGTTTTTGTCAATAATTTTATGCTTATCAATTTTCTCGGTTATTGGAATTGTTATTTATTCTAAATTAGGACCAAAAATTCGATTTATTATTTTTATCGCATCATTATTCATTTTATTTGCTTGGATTATAATTTTAGTTTATTTCTTTGTGACAAACAATGATTCATTTAGAATAGAATATTCCAGTAAGACTATTACTCTATAGAAAGATTACAATAAAAATAAATTACATTCAAAAAATATTCAAACAAAGATTTAAAAATATTAAAAAGGAAATAATAGGAATATTAATTATTATTAATTTTAAATTTATGGTAAAATTTTACCAAATACCTTTAATTTATCAAGTAAGAGAATACTTTGCATATAAATCATTAAATAAATTATAATTAATAAAAATTGAACTTGCAAAAACTTAAAAAAGTTTATCATTATAGAAATCAATAAAATTAATAATTGAATGCTAATTTTTTAAACTATATAAGGCTATATTATTTATAAATAAATAAATTTATTTTCTAATAATTTTGAAGTCTTAATTAATTCCTCTTTTGAATACTCCATAAATAAATTTGTCCCACATAAGTAAATATTTTTTATTTGAGTATAATGAGGGGTGATTATTCCATCATAAAATTGGGAGTTCCATTTGTTTTTGGTTACCTTTTTTTCAAAATTATAATAATAATCAAAAAGGCCTAATTTGTATTTTTTATCTATTCTATCTGCATCTGTCAAAAAATTATGCAAAACAGCACTATTTTCATTATAATATGAAGCGAAAAAGATTAATTTAAAATTTTTTCCAATACTATCAAAATTCTCATTATCAATTCTATTTTGATTAAATTGAAAATTATCTTTAGGAATTTTCCAATAAATATATCTAATAATAAAGTAAATAAAATCTAAATAAGGAAGAGTTCCAGTACCCCTGCCCAACATTATATAAACTCCAGAAAGAGTATCTTCTAAACTTAATCCTAATCCCTATAATTATAAAATAATTAATATATACTATTGGGGCTTTTAATAAAATGGTATCATTTGGTCTCATCTGGTTTAATTCTTTAGACAAGCCGTCAAATTTTTCATAGGATTTGACATAAAGTAAAATTCTTTCAGAAATCAAATCATTTTGACTTAAATCATTCAGCTTTTCCAATTCAATTCTTTCAAATCCATCAAAAAAGGATCCGTTTAATATTGCTATTTCTCGAGATTGTGAAGAATTGATATTATTTTGGTTTGAACTTGCTTCTAGAATACTCTTTTCAAATACTTGCTTTTCGAATATTTTTTCAAGAATTAAAAAATTTTGATACAAGATTTTTAGTAACTCCTGATTCTTATCATTCAAAAATAGGCATATGGTATAATTCCTTGAGATATTTGATGTTTCCGAAGCAAGAGTTACATATTTCCCACACCATTCAAATCCTTTGACAAAAATAGGAAATTTGTAGCCTACCAATGAAAATGATAATCTCCATAATTTATCAGCGATTTCGAATTTTTCTTCAAAATAAATTTTCCCATAATAAAAATTCGCTAATTGAATGTTATTGAGAATATTAAACCCCGAAGAATATTTCCTCATTAAAAATTGTTGACTTTCCGCTTGATCAAAATCATCAAATATAAAATTTTTAATTTGTTCGGTACTTTTAGTTTTATATTCTAAATTAGTTTCATTTTCATATTTATAAATAAAGAAATTAGTATTCTCAAAAGTTCCTATAATAAAAGAATCTAGCATTTTTTTAATTGAGTCAAAGCTATGGTTATGAGATTTAACATTAGATGATATCGGTTGGCCATTATTTAAATATCTACCTATTTCAGACATTTGATTTGATTTAATCAGATATTTTCCACCTGGATGAATATTAATAAAATCAGTTAAATCAATTAGTAAGTTATCATATAAAACAATATTAATTTCAGGAGATTCTTTTAAAAGATTATTTATAGCATTTAAATCATATTTAATTAATGCTTTGCGATCAGTAGCTTTAAGTAGATTGCTATAACTTTCTTCTAAAATTTTAATTTTGTTATAATTTCTCTTTCTCCATCTTATTTCTAGATATGCAATAAAGGATAAAATTATCAATACTACAGAAATAGGAACGTAACTAAATATGTTTTATACATTTAAAGCAATTAAAATTTAATTGAAAAAGATTAATATTTTGCATACATTAAATTGTTTTTTGTACTTAGAAATCCTGTAAAAATATTAATTAAGCTTGATAAGTATAATAAATATCCTATAACCTAATTTAAAATTTTAATTTAATTTTACTCTATGGACTTTTTTGTATATGAAAAGTTTAGAATTAAGTAAGGATTCGGAATTTTTGTATATTTTTATATAATTAAATATTCCCAAAATCAATTGGATCAAGAAAAAACAAATAAATATAGATGTGCATATGTGGTGAATATTTTTTACTAAATGCTTTTTATTTGCAATCTGGAAATCATCTAATTAAATTAATTGAATTAAATAGTAAAGTCTCAAAAATAAATATAATAAGAAAAAATACTTTAATTTTACTAAAAATATAAGCGACTAAAGCGAAAGCTATTGTATAAAGAGAAATCATTCCCATAACTATTGTATGAATTAAAACAGAGAAGTTTCTATATTTAAAATATCTCACAAAAATCAATCCAATTGAAGAAAAAATACTCCAACAAGATGATAATCCCCAATGATGCCAATTCCAATATATATGATTTGAGAGGCTTAGATCTTTTACAGAATGATTTTCAATGTTTATTTTTGATAATTTATAATTAGATTGATGATAATCAATAGTTCCATTTCCCCAAGCAAATATCAAATGGTTAGAGGAATTCTATATATAAATTATTTATGTATTAATATTTTAAAAAAAAATATAATATACATTTTTGACTATTGAATCATATTTATCATTGGTGTTATATAGCCTATAAAATGATACATTAGCAAAATTATCCTTATCTATTTGAAATGAAGGAGATAATAAATCGTAATTTCCTCCTAATTCTAGGTCATCTTTGGGCTTCTCATATCCAAAAGAATATGAATCATATAATTTAAATGTATTGTTTGGATAAATTTCTAAAATATTCATATCAGTATTTTTCATTGAATCTCCATAACCAACAGCAAGCCAGGTATTTATAGGTGCCTTGAATTAAACAAATAATTTACTCTTATATCAACCTTAAAATGAGTCAAATTTATATATGTAAATAAAATAGTTGCGTTGTTTATCAATGTAATAACTAAAATAAATAGAGTATAAATTAGCTAAGAGAGTTAAATTTAAAAAGATTTACCTTTCTGACTCTTTATACAATAAATTGTTTGTATAAATAATAATAGTAATGTAATAAATAAATTATGAGAAAGTAATTTCATTTTATTCTATTTATTTAATATTTTATTTATTTATATAAAACCAAATGCATGAAATTATAATTTTCTATAGTTATTATTTATAAAATACATCAACTGAAATGTACTAAAAAAAATTTGAACTTAGAATGAATGATATAATTTTTAATTATTGAGTTGAATAAATTTGAAGTTTTTCAAATTGTTTAATATAGGATTTTAAGGAGTTTTTATTTAAAAAATAAATAATTGAATAAATTAATAAATCATAAATAATATAGAGTTTTCTTCAAGTAAAATAAATGAAAGATGAAATAATTAAAAATAAGAATTTTTTAAAAGATAAAATATATAATGACGATGACCAAGCAAGTTTATATAATTCAGATATTTTTGAAAATCCTTATCATGAAAAAATCAGTATAAATAATAATAATAAGCTAATCACGAATAGTGTAGAAAATGAGTTACTAATTCCAAATGAAATAAAAAACGATTATAAAATTAAAGTTCAAGATAAAATAAATAATCAAATTAATATTGTTACTAAAAAAGAATCTTCTATTTATTATGAAAAAAGAATATTAGAAAAAAATAATGAAAAAAATTTCACAAATGAGGAAAATAATTCCAAAAAAGAGATAAACTGTAATAAGAGCATATCAAAATCTGTATCGAATTCAAAAACTAAATTATCTTTAGATAAAAATTCAAATACTAAACATTCAAGTTTTATAGAAAATGAAATCCTTAAAATATCTCAGGATGATGAGATAAATGATTTTTCTAAAAGGAAAAAAAGTTTTAAAGAGTATTTATTTCCAAAAAACTCACAAACAAGTGATTCATATAAAAGAAAAATGAGTTCCTCTAGCTCTAAATATATCAATTATAAAAACTCCACATATCAAAACATTATAGATTATATCAATATTTCTAAATATAATTTAAAAATATTCTTAATTGTTTCTTTATATTTTTTAGTAGATGGAAGCGAGTTAATGGTTTTATCACTTATTTTATCTAAAATTAGCAAAATTTGGGATTTAACATCAAATCAAAAAGGAATATTAGGGTCTTCTGTTTATATTGGAATTTACTTAGGCACTCTAATAGCAGGAAAGTATTCAGATTATCATGGACGGAAGCCAATTTTCATCATTGGTTCATTTTTAATAACTATATTTTCTTTTTTCAGTGCATTAATAAACGGTTTTTGGAGTTTTTTGATTTGCAGAGGAATGTGTGGTATTGGTATTGGGCTATCTATGCCTTCAGCTTTCGCATTAGCAACTGAAGTAACTCCTACGAAATATAGGCATTTCATTTTGAATATGATTTGGATATTCCATCCTTTTGGAGAAATTTTCAGTATATGTATTTCCAAAATTTTTTTACAATATGAAGATGGTTGGAGATTCATTTTAGCATTTGCCACTTTGCCTAGTATTGTAGCTTTAGTGCTTACATTATCAATTAAAGAAAGTCCTAAGTTCTTACTTACTATGCAAAAATGGTCAGAAGGATTTGATGGAATTCAAGAAATTTTCGATTCTGCAAATATTAATTTTAAATTAACAGGAAAAATAAAAAATAAATTAAAAGAAGAGTTTATGGAGAATAATAAAATTTTTGATAGTTTTAAATTAGGAGCAAATGAAAAGTTTACTATTGATATTGTTGAAAATAAAGAATATGAAGAAAGTTATGAATTAAAAATTATTGAGGATGATGATTTATATAAAAATTTTAATTCAGAAATTGATTCTAAAATTACTGACAAAATAGAAGGATTATCATCAGATGAAAGTGTCATAGGGAAAACTGAAAGAAAAAGCATTAAAAATAATACGATTGAACTTACAAGGTCAAATAAAAATAAACTTTTATGCATTTCTAATGGAACCAAAAAAAATAAATTTAAAGAAGATCTTTCAGCCATTAATAATGAAGATAAAGTTGAAAATTTATCTGTTAAAAACAATTCTTCAAAAAAAGATGAAAAATGTAAAAAACCAGAATTTAAATCTAAAACTAATCTCTCTTTAAATAATATATCTTTGAAAATTAATTCACAATTAACAAATTCCAAATTTTCTAATAATGAAATCTGTAATATTAAAAATATTGATAAAAATGATAATTATCTTAAAAAGCCTCTTTTAGATAAACCAATTAATCCAATTACTGTGAGTAAAGCCGAAAATAATTCAAATCAGCTGCTACAGAAATCTTTAAAAAATGAAGAAAAAGTCAATGTCTATTTTAGTGATTTATTAAATAATGAATACCGATATTTAACTATATTTATATGTTCTATATTTGTTTTTTCTGCACTTGTTTATGAAGGTTTACTTTACATTCTTCCGCAAATTTTAGAAGAAATTGAAGAATTAGAAAACCGGCCTTATTTAATAAATCATAATAAACTCGAATTTTCTCATTTAAATGCAAATTATTCTTATGTGCTAAAAATTGATAATTACTCAAAATTTAAAAATTTTCATTCTGAATTCATAGGAGAAGAGTTTGTAATAGAAAATGAATTAAGTAATTCGAATTTTATTAATCTTTTAATATCGGCCTTAATGGAAATTCCTTCACTTATTTTTGCAACTTTTATGGCTGGATATGGTAGAATAAATTCAATGGTTTTAGGATTTATTATGTCTTTTATCTTTTGTATTATTTGTTTTTTTTCTGATAGTTGGTTTTTTTTCAGCGTTGCAATGATAAAATTGTTTATATGTATTCCAGAGACAGTTATAATAATTTATGTTTGTGAAGCATATCCAACCAAAATAAGATCTTTAGGAGTTGGGGTCACTAATTCTTTTCATAGAATAGGAAGTATTTTAACTCCTTTTATAACTCAAATTTTATTTGGTTTGCAATATAAGAGCCCATTTTTTTTATATGCAATCGGATCTCTTCTTGGTGCATTATCTACAGCTCTTTTGCCGTTTGAAACTGCAGATAGAGACATCAAATGAATCAATAATTAAATTATTTTTTAATTTATAACAAATTTAAAAATTTAATCTCTAGTTTTAATCTTTAATTAAAGAATTCTTGATAATCTCATTTATATTTTAATAATAAATATTAACATTATTGATTATTGATAATTTATTAATTCAATTCAATTATATTCAATACTAAAATTAATAAAATAATAATTAAGGGTTATCATCGTATTTTAGTTGATTGTATAAATAATTTATTGATGTATAAAAGAAAAAAAAATTAAATTTGTTTTTACAATTGTGATAAAAATAAAAAATTATATATTAAAACAAAACAAAATCTTTTTTAATAAATCAATAAATATTAGACTTAAATTTAATCAATTTATTTATTAAAGATTAAGAGTTTTAAAAATTCGGAATAGATCTATTTTTTTCATTTATAATTTCTAAATATATGCAAATTAAATTTTTATGCTTTAGAGACTAAAGTAAATCTTTTACATCTTTATTTGAAAAGTCTATTTTTGAAAATTTATAATTAGAGCTATGATAACCAAGTTTTCCATTTCCCCAAGCAAAGATTAGATAATTGGAAGAATTCTGTTTTTAAATTAAATATGTATTAATAATAAAATATAAAGATAATTTTATATTGAATATTAATTGTTAATATAAAAAATCAGAAAATACATTTTTGACTATTGAATCATATTTATCATTTGTGTCATATAGCCTATAAAATGACACATTAGCAAAATTATCCTGTTCAATTTGAAATGAAGGAGATAATAAATCGTAATTTCCTCCTAATTCTATATCATTTTTAGGAATCTGATGTCCAAAAGAATAAGAATCATATAATTTAAATGTATTGTTTGGATAAAGTTCTAAAATATTCATATCAGTATTTTTCATTGAATCTCCATAACCTATTGCGAGCCAGGTATTAATACGTGCCTTGTTTAAAAAAATGATTTACTCTTATTTCAACCTTAAAATGAGTCGAATTCATTTTTGTAAATAAAATAGTTGAGTTGTTTTTCAATATTACAACTAATAAAAATAGAGTATAAATTAGCTAAAAGAGAATAAAATTTAAAAAGATTTACCATTCTGACTCTTTATACAATAAATTGTTTGAATAAATAATAAAAGCAACATAAATAAGAAGAGGGAAGTAAGACTTTTCATATTTATTATTTTTATTTTATTTATTTAATATGATGTGTAATAATATAATTAATTCATTTGGGGACAATATATTTGTGTAAAATAAATGTAAAAGTCGATTTTTTTTTGACTTCTGTTGAAAGGTGTGAAGATTGGAAGTTTTTTTTGAACAATTATTTTGAAATAT
>Ga0194116_10003189_pt1 | contig 20015 bp, 24 predicted proteins | sample TA2MahsurfametaG_4_FD_148617 | JGI IMG/M metagenome (GOLD analysis project Ga0194116, IMG submission 148617) | Freshwater microbial communities from Lake Tanganyika, Tanzania - TA2015008 Mahale S9 surface | ecosystem: Environmental > Aquatic > Freshwater > Lake | place: Tanzania: Lake...
TACGGCATTGTATTTATTGCCCCCGGAGGCAGAGTTGTACACGCCCCATCGTTCAACGCTGATTATTACTATAAGATGAACAAATGACAAGGCGCCTTCTTCCCTACGAGCATGATCTCATCGCAACGCTTGGCGTTACGGAAGAGGAGTACATTGACTTTCTGTCAATTCAAGAAGCGTATAGTGACCCCAAAGAAGGCACAATAGTTGACGTTAGGAACGGGGCGTTGGCCGCTTTGCCCGCCGTTATCGCAGGCACAGCCACTGCAGCGGCCACGGCAGCAGTCGTTGCTACTCTTACTACTATATCTATTGCCTTAACGGTTGTTGGCGTTATTTTCCAAGTGGCAGCAGTGCTACTTGCTGATAAGCCCTCATCGCCTAAAGCTGGAAGAAATCAGCGAGAGCAACGATTCAGCCCAAGACTTGGTTTTAATAGCTTACAAGAACTTGCACAATACGGCGACCCCATTAATCTTGTTTATTGCAATACCAAGGAACACAACCGTTCTGGCGGTGTACGCATTGCCACATCATTGGTGTGGTCTGCGGTGGAAAGCTATGGCTCCACGCAATTCATGCAGCTTCTGCTGGTGCTAGGAGCAGCTCAGATAAAAGCTCTTGACTTCGACCGCACAGCATTTGGTCAGCTCCCCCTGGGGCAATTCAGCGACTCAAATACTTGGCTCTATTACGAAGACAGTGGCCGGGTCCATTTTAAGGACAAGAAACTAGGAAACGACCAAGATCCAACCCGCGATGGAGCACCAGATTCAAAAGACGTATGCCGCGTCATGTTTGCCAATAACAGGGATAATGGGTACAGCCAAGCGTTCAGTCCCAGCAGCCTTACTTCTTTTGGCGTTTATGATCCTATTCCACTAAACATTGAAATCCAAGAACGACGCCCCTCGGGAAGCCCGCAATGGGGGCCTCTAGGAGTAGTCATTAGAGGCAACGGCTACGGCACAGGCAAGGATCGAAGGTATCAAACCGGTAACGAGATTCGCGTCGAGTTCCGTAAAGCTGATTCACGCCAAAGTGAAATTGTACAAGAAGCCGCTAAAGATATGCGGTATCAATTTGTAGAGTCTCTTGACAGGGCATCCACCTATATGTTAGGTACAGCCAAGTTTAGATTAAGTGCAGTAAATGATGGCGGAGAAGTTAATCTTGACAAAGGGGGGGTAACTGCACGGTTTGTATGTACGCAAGGCGGTAAGCCTCCTGTTACTGACTACAACAGAACTAAAAGCAAAATATGGACTGAAGAAGATCGTAAAAAACTGGAAAAGGCTGTAGACAGATTAGACGACCCACTTACAGACGCAGAAGGTACTGCCATTGATAGACTAAAAGAAACTGCCAAGGGCTCAAGATTTTTTACTCTTATACAGAATACTGTTTTTGTAGATGATTATAGTTTTACTGCACCCGTAGGCACTACAACACCTAATAAATTTAATAAGGACAATTTTACAGGGCAAATAGACCAATTAAGCGGCGGCCAATTTGATGTCCTATTGCAAGATTTTGGATTTAAGAATTACAGGTTTAAGGGTACAATAGAAGTTAAATGGAGGACAGAACTGTGGGAAAAAAAGGACTCAAGAAAAAATCAAAAGAAACAAGAAAAAACGTTAACAATACCCAAGGGCGGATCTATTGCTGTTACCCGAAAAATTTTAGATTCCTTCTTGGCGAACAAGCCCAAGCTAGACGTTAAAGCATTACGCGAAGAGATTGAAAGCGACAGGGAAAAACTGCAACGATTTATTGATAAGTTGGCATCAGGCGGTTTTGACCTGAAAGATATTAGAAGGGCTGCAAAAAAATTAGCCAGCCAAATTTCAGAAGCAATAGATAAATTACAGGCGGAGCGCAAAGATTTAATAAACAGCATTGAGCTAAATACAAAAACAGTAAGCGTCCGGAAAGCCGTATCTGGAAATGTAAATGTACTCGCCTCTACCACCTCATTGAAGAACCCAACCAAAGCGATAGATAAACTAGACAGAGAAATACGCAAATTGATGGACGAGAGAGATGATTTAATGAGCGATAAGATATCAGACGCTATAAATCAGTTAATTGATACATGTGTAAACAGAAAACAGCCTTTTACTTTGTTGGGCGAGTCTTTTGGCAGTGGTGGCATAAAAGCCATGAACGAACGCTTCAACAGCCTTAAAGGCGAAACAGTTACAGATCAAGCAGGTGTAGAAGCAGTCCTTGACGTACTAAACAAATTGATTAGAGATAAAGAAGAGGCTTTTACCGCTGGAACACTGGTCCTGGCTAACTGGGAAGATCTTATACGCGATACCGACGATGATTTCTATACCAAGTGCCTAGTTAAGGTAGAATCAGCCGCTTACCAGACTGTTACCGCTTGTAATTATGTAAGATTTGCAATTCGCTGCAAACTTTTTAGGCGCATTTCTGGTCGCGCCAAGGACTATGGAAAAAATAAAGCTCCAGATGGTTACCGGCAAAGTGATAACGGTGTGCATGGGCGCATGGCGTTCTTTAAAGTGTCTTACAAAGAGACAGGAGCACCCACCTACCAAAACTTTCCTGTTGTATTTGCCGTGCGACGCGGAGCAGATCAAGATAATTTCATTGGGTTAGCTTTCAATGGACCGTCTAAATCAAAATGGGAATTTAAGTTTGACCCTATTGGTGACATCAGTAGAGAAACGCAGGACGGTGAAACGCACATTGCTTTCATCCGAAATGAAGGCAGAGTGAGAACTTTTACGGACAACAACAGAAAAGTCAGTTTTGCCTGGACTGGTTCCCTTGAATCAATCTCTCCCGCCGGCATCCATGACGTACTAGAAGAACGTGGCCCTCTCTATACCAACGAATGGGACTTGTTCTCTAATCGTTCCGACACGCAAGTGCAATTCAGCTTTGATGGTGGCCCGGAGTTTCGCATTACTGCTGTTACTGAGCAGCAAAAAGAATCCATTGACAGTGCGAAGTATGCCAATCTGAGCATGATGGCGCTTGGCATATTTTCGGGTCGGGGCATACAAGACCTGCGCTCCATCACCGCCTACGTTACCCAAGGCAAGAGCAGTTGGATCGTCAATGAATCCACGGGTGCCCGCACCTATAGCCCCAACAGCACTAGTTACGCCCCCGACATTTTTGCTGACACGGTATTAGATAGAGATAATGGTATTGGAAAATATGCAAAGCCCGAAGGGATTGACTGGGACGGACTGGCACTCGCCAAGCGATTCTGCAAAAACAATGGTCTAGGCACACAGTTGTTCATGGATGGAGTGATTGCAGACGTTACTTCTTGGCGTCAATTTTGGGTGGAGAATGCACCATTTAGCTTGCTGGAATTTGCTCGCGTTGGAGGCAGAGAAACTTTAGTTCCGGCTATTCCCACAAATGCCGCTGGCAAAGCTAATCGCCAAGTAAATATATCTGCACTATTTACCATTGGCAATATTCTGGAAGGTAGCTACAAGGAGGAGTTCATTGACTATGGAGATTCCACGCAAGACATTATTGCAACAGTCATCTATCGCGAAACTGAAAAACAAGACGTTTTCCCTCGTAATGCAAGCGTTCAAGTGAGCTTGGCCAATCCCGTTGAAAACAATGCCAATGCCATTCGGCAAACATTTGATGCCAGCCAGTTTGTTACTCTTCGTGAACAGGCGATTCTGTTTGGAAAATTAGTATGCAACCAGCGTCATCATATTCGTCGTGGCGTTGAATTTAAGACTTTCCCTACGGATAGCCCTATTAGCCCTGGCGCCTACATCTATGTAGACATTGGGATGCAGACTTGGGATCGCATTACTTCTGGCGTGATTATGGAAGGGGGTTTGTTGAATGCTCCTCTGACTGATGGCATCGCGAATGGGTCTTATAGCGTTCTTATTTACAAAAACAATCAAGCCGCACAATCACTTACAGGTGTAACAGTCACTGGAGGCACAGCAGCGTCCCTTGCTAACAAGGCGGGCTACATGTTTGTCCTTGGAGCACAAAGCAATCGCAAGAGGGTGTTCAGGGTGACAGAAGTGCAAATGGACGAAGAAGGAGAGGTTACAGTGAAGGCAATGGAGCACCCCTGCGAAGAAGTGGGCGGCAAGCTGCTCAGCCGCGTCGCCAAGTTCGATGACTCGTTATTTGATGTGCGCTAGACTGTAGCAAAGTATAGACACAGGTAATGGGCTTTTACACCGGGCGTAGCGGTTCACTGGTATTTAACAGCAAGCCAGTAGCCAAAATCCGTGACTGGTCAGTGGAGACGACTGTAGAGCTGCTGTCTACTAATACCATTGACAGCGCCGTTAATACGTTTACCCCTGGCATTAAAGGCGCAACTGGCAGTGCCACATTGATGTACTACCGCTTGGAGTCAGGTGAAAGTGCGGCCTTTACGCAGTTCACAGCACTACTCAACAAGATCATGAAAGGTGGCGCTGCTGGATCGGACGACCGCGTGTTGCTGGAGCTAAACGTAGGTGGCGCTGATGCTGACGACATCAAATTCAACGCTTACATCACCAGCGCACAAGTATCAGTTAGCACTGGCGAATTAAGCGTAGTGCCGATCCAGTTCACGATGGATGGGGACTTTATTGAAGTCGTATCCTAATGGCAGTTTTTCTTGGCCGTCACGGTAATGTCCGATTGCGGCGAGGTTTGCGGACGCCTTACGCGCTGTTAGAGGATCAGATCAAACCTAATGACGTAAACACCACGCTCAATCGGCTTAGCTTTGATAGCGCAGTAGACAACTTAATAACAGGCGACCGCATTGATATCAGCACCGATGACGCCCGTGGCCTGGTGTGCTTTGATGCGTCCTCATGGTCATCAGCCGTTGTGGAGCCTTCGATCTCGGCGTATGTTCATGTTAACGCTGTAGGCGGATTGCGCTTCTTTTATCAGTTTGAAAACGCCATTAACAATAACCGCGCCGCAGAACTGACGCTAACTGCATTTGCAGGCGCCGCATTACCCATCACTGTAAAAGTACGCGACGTATCAGAGAACGTACTCGGTAACGTTACGGGCTATACATTAAACACAGACCGTGAAACCATCGACGCAACTAGCCTTAGCGACAAGTTTCGTAAACAGTATTCAGCCGGCATTATTAGCGGCAGTGGCTCTATTGACTGCTTGTTTGACTACACGTCTACCGGCATTAAGGAAACGCCGCTGTTGATGCTGCAGCTCATCCATCGTGTTGACATCGGCAGTGAGTTTGACTTGGCGCTGTATTTAACCGACAAGGAATTAAACCCGTCTCTTAATAATGTCTTCTATGAAATGCAAGCAATGGTCACGCAAACCGGCGTAACCGTTGACAGCGAAGATATTATTCGTTGTACAATAGACTTTGTTACAACGGGCGAAATTCGCCTGTTGATGGGCGAACCTGTTGGTTACGTCCTGAAGGAAGACGATGACCGCATCGAGATCGAGCAGTCGCTCGACTTCCTGCTTAAGGAAACCGAGGACTAAACTGTCCATAGCACGGAGTTGAATTTTGGCTGACCAACGCATTACCCAACTGACGGCCTTGCCTAAGGCTGGCGTTGCGGCCACTGACGTGCTGCCCATTGCGGACATCTCCGCAAGCCAAACCAAGAAGGTCACCGCCAAGGATCTGGTTGACGCCGGCCTAGATCTGATTGATGTCAGCAGCATCGACATCGACAAGCTGGACCAAGCCAGCGCCACCAAGCTCGGCACCACGGCTCTAGCGGACGATGCCGTCACTGCGGCCAAGCTGGCTAACGACAGCTCTATTGCAGTGCAGACCACTGCACCAGCAAGCGACAACTTCGAAGGGCGCGGCTTTTTTAACAGCACTAGCGGCGCACTGCAGGTATTTGACGGCAGCGCATATCAGCAGGTAGTAGCTCCGACTGCGGGCATCGGCGACCTACAGGTGACCACGGCTAAGTTGGCTGATGGCGCAGTCACCACTGCAAAGGTAACGGCACTGGCCACTGCTGCCTACGCCGACGGCAGCGTTACTACGGCCAAGATTGCAGACGATGGCGTCACCGCAGACAAGATTGCCGATGGTGCTGTCACTGCAGATCAATTAGGTAGTGGTGCGGTCACCACGGCAAAGCTGGGCAGCGCCGCCGTCACCTACGACAAGATCCAAAACGTCAGCGCCGCTGACCGCCTACTGGGGCGCAGCACTGCTGGCGCCGGCAGCGTTGAAGAGATCACTTGTACTTCTGCAGGTCGCGCTCTACTCGATGATGCCGACGCTGCAACGCAACGCGCCACGCTTGGCCTAGGCACTATCGCCACCGGAAACGGCACATGGACCGATGGCGGCAGCTTTAGCGGCACTAGCAGCGGCACGAATACCGGCGACCAAACAATCACCCTTACGGGTCCGGTAACTGGCACCGGCACCGGCACGTTTGCCACAGCCATCACAGCTAGCGCCGTCACCGAGGCTGCCATCGCCGCTAATGCCGTGACCACCGGCAAAATTCTCGCTGCTGCCGTGACAGCAGAAAAGCTAGATGACGATTCAGCAGCAGTTGTTGCTGCTAGTTCACCAGCAGGCAGCGGCGCATTTATTGGTCAGCAATGGTTCAATACCAACAATGCCCAAGAGTTCACTTGGACAGGTAGCGCATGGGTGCAACAGGCCGCCATTGGCACAATCAACATTGTTGACTCTACGCCTATTGCTATTGCAGTTGCATATCCCGACGCCTATAGCGCCACACTTACTACCACGCTCGATACGCAAGCAGCCGCAACAGTATTTGCTGGTCCCCAAACAGGAGCTGATACTGCACCTACATTCCGCGCCATTGTCCCTGGCGACTTGCCCAACGCAACCGCCAGCACCAAGGGCATCATTGAACCCGGCACTGGCCTAGCCGTTACGACTGGCGTTTTAAACCACAGCAACACCGTCACTGGCGCCACTGTTAGCAGCATCACCTTTGACAATGAAGGACATATTACCGCAGCAGTGCCTTTGGTGGCGAATGATATTCCCGTGCTGGACGCCAGCAAGATTACCACCGGGACATTCCCTACCGCTCTCATTACTGACGCAAGCATTACAGGAGCAAAGATTGCTGACTATGCCAATGTACAAATTGGCGAAACTTTGCCAGTTGCTGATCACATTGGACAGCTCTTCTTCAACCCGCTAGAAGGCAGCGTATATCTCTGGGACGGCAACGTTTGGCAGCCTGTTGGTGTTACCACTGGCGCCATCATTCTGGCCGGCACCTATAACGCTACCACAAACCAAATTGTTAGCACCACGCTTGAAGGTGCAGCTATTGGACTTACTGCTGGCAGCCCGCTTCCATCATCAACTGATGCCAATGCTAATTACTACGTTGTTGTATCCGTAGGCGGCACCGGCACGGCACCAGCTCCTACCAGTGTCCTTGCGCCACCTGACCTTATTCTTTCTACTGGCTCTCAATGGGTGGAGCTGGACGTATCTGCTGGCGCTGGCGCTATTGCTGCCGTCAACGTTGTATTTTCCGCCATTGGAGAAATCAGCGCAACTAACGTACAGCTAGCCATCGAAGAAGTCAGCACTGAATGCCGCAATGCCGCCAACATCACCAGCGGCACTCTTGCTGTGGCGCGTGGTGGCACAGGAGTTGCTTCTTATGCCAAGGGCGACATTCTTGGGGCTAGTGCTGCTACCACGCTGACCAAGTTGACGGTTGGCACCAACGGCCAAGTGCTGCGGGCTAATAGTGCCACTGCTACTGGCTTGGAGTGGGGCAACGATTATGTCGGCACCGTCACCACGGTCACCAGCAGCACTGGTGCGCTGACTGTTGCCACCGCCACCACCACTCCGGCGCTAACCATTCGATCCGCAACGACCAGCGTTGACGGCATCGTTCAACTCAGCGATAGCACCAGCACGACTAGCAGCGTGCTGGCTGCTACGCCTACTGCCGTCAAGGCTGCTTATGACCTCGCTAACGCAGCACTACCCAAGGCCGGCGGCACTTTTACAGGCGAGCTGCTGTTTAGCACCACTGGCACCTTGGTGTTTGAGGGCAGCAGTGATGATGCATTTGAAACAACCTTGGCCGTAGCTGATGCAACGGCTGATCGCACTGTCACGCTGCCAGATTTAACCGGCACCATTGCGTTGACCAGTCAGCTTAACGACGGAACTTATTGAGCTAGACTCGCTACATAACTTCCGGCCCTTCGGGGTGTTAAGGAATGGCTCTCCAACATCTACGTTCCTCTACTGCCGACAAGCGCCCAACACCTGGCGCAATGTCTGATGGACAGCTTGCGCTAAACACCAATCTGGTATCACCGGGCTTGTTCTTTAAGGACAGCAATGGTGATTCGGTAAAAATTGGCCCGATTCACGTTGGCGCCACAGCACCCAATGCAACGCCCGGTGCTGGTGGTCAAGCGGGCAACAGCAAAGGTGAGGCATGGCTTGATACCAGCGCCACCAACCCGATACTCAAGGTGTGGAACGGCTCTGCTTTTGTTGCCGTACAACCTGTTGGCACTGGCACGGTTGTTAGCACTGCTGATACCGGCACCGTCACAAGCACGATGATCCTTGATGGGACCATCCTGAACGCCGATGTCAATGCTTCGGCAGCCATTGCTGGCACCAAGATCAATCCTGACTTTGGTAGCCAAACGATTGCCACCACCGGCGAGGTGCGTGTTGCCAACATCAACGGCGGCCCGCTGGCGGGGTTCCGCAACGCCATCATCAACGGCGACATGCGGATTGCGCAGAGAGGTTCAGTTTCTTTTAGCAACAATAGTCTAGTTTATGGAGGATGTGATAGATGGCTTGCAGGGTGCTTCAACTTTACTACGGCAACTGCAACTGTTAGAAAGGCAGGCCCAACAGGTGGTGCGGTAAATGAAATACAAGCAACTACTACTGGCACAAATGCGAACCAAGCATTTGTATTTCAACAGCGCATAGAGGCCGCTAATGTTGCTCACCTAAGTGGACAAGCAATTACTGTTTCTGCGACTCTTTATCAAGATACAGGATCGGCAATTACTCCTGTATTTAACTTGGCTAAACCAAATGCAGAAGACACTTATAACTCTGTTACTTATGTTGCAAGCACTAGCCTTGCCTCTCTGGCTAGCCTCGGTCGCGTTCGCTATGAATGGACAGTAACATTGGGGGCGACTGACGCCAATAATGGATTACTTCTTGAGATTATATTTCCCGTAGCAGCAGCCATAACCGACAAGTATTTCCAAATAGGCAATGTTCAACTAGAACCAGGCCCTGTCGCCACACCGTTTGAGCGCAGGCCGATTGGGACGGAGTTAAGTTTGTGTCAGAGGTATTTCCAAGCTCTCGGACCGCTTGATATTTTGACTTCTGGATCGTTGATTTGTGTGATGCCCCGAGCCGATCTTGGGAGCACAAATGAGAATAATGGCATAGTTGAGTTAAAAGTATCAATGCGTGTCGCTCCAACGGTTTCAGGGTCAGGCTGGCAGCTAGCCGGGCATCATAATAGTACTCCAACTATTTCTACAGGGACCCAATTTGTAGTGTTTACTTACAGTGGAGCTGATTATCGAGCTAGTGGTGGACGTTTGTTTGCAACCAATGCCCAAGCCTCCGCAGAAATCTAATGAGCACCCCCATGTATCAACTCACTCAAGGCAACACCATCCTCCGCCTCGCGGACAACGCCTTCATCCCGCCCGATCCCGGCAACCGCGACTACCGCGAGTACCTGGACTGGCTTGACGCCGGCAACACCCCCGAGCCTGCACCACCGCCACCTCCCCCGGCACCGGACTACGTGGCGTTCTGGGATGCGCTGATGGCCAGCAGCCTTTACGCCAGCATTCGTGAACAGAGCTTCACCAGCCTGCCACTTAATACCCTCGCCACTGAGTTGATCGCTCTCCTTGGTGATGCCAAAGCCGATCGCGCTAACGAGGCCGCCATCCAACAAGGCATTGAAGCCATCCTCACCACCGGCACCTTCACTGAGGAGCAGTTGGGTGAGCTTGGTGCTGCACTTGCTGCAGGCAACCTTGAGGACATCTATCCCATGACGTGATGTTCGCCCATCGAGCCGGCAGCCATACCTGGAACACCGTTCAACCATTCGACGGCAAAACAACTCCACTAAGCCGGCTTGTTGGCAACTTTACACGCCTCTGGACCATTGAAACCCGAGGCATGGTGCTTCAGGGTTCTGCATGGGGATCCAATTCCACCGGCACTGTTCGCGTTGGCGCTGTCCCCTGGAAACGCGACGGCAGCCTCAACCAGCATTACTACGACCGCCTTAAGACCGTCGTCAGCCGAGCTGCCAAACGCGACATTGTTACTGGCGTAGTGCTGTTCGACAACGCTTTCACCTCCTATTTCCCCAAAGGTTGGACCAATCACCCTTTTAACGGTTTGGGACCAAGCGGACCATCTGAGGTTCACACCAAAGGCTCGTGGAATCGCTTCCAGCGGGCGCATGTCCGCAAGGTGATCGACACGCTGACAGGCTTCAGCAACGTCATCTATGAAGTTGGCAACGAGCTGCACCGCAACTCCGTCCCCTGGTTTCAGCGGAAAGTCGTCAAATGGGTTGAAGATCGCACCGATCAGCCTGTTGGCGTTAGTTATGTCACCGGCCTTTACCGCGATCAGTCCTGGATGACGAAAGTTGGGGCCGACTTCATCATTCCCAACAACTCGACTCGCGCTGGTGGCGTGCGTCGCCTGCCGGGTTTCAAGGGGCCGCAGATCCTCGACACCGATCACGCCTGGGCACTTTCAAGCAATGTCGCCGGACTCCGCAAGGCTTGGAACCAGGGTCGTTCGCTATGGCTCATGGATGGTCTCAACGGCGACATCCTACGCAACGGTGAAAATCTCCAACCTGATCGCGATTTCATCGCCGATATTCTCGCCTAGCGTGTGGAACTAATTCCTTAATTCAGCTTCCATGTATTGATAACCGCATTCCAGCAGAAACAGCTTCTTGTACAATAAAAAACTGAACGTGTTGCTGTTTTATGACCTGCAAAAAAAGCGAACTTATCGCTGCCATTAATTCCTATGTCAGCGCCCGTCTGACTGGCGACGGCCCACTGATCAACGCTGCTGCTGGCATGCTCCAGCCCGCTCTTGACTCTCTTGATTATGCTCCTGAAGAGGAGCATGCTCAAGAAGAAGGCGATGGTGAGGGCAAATAATGGCTGTCAAAACCAAAGGTGGCAGTGCTGCCCTTAAACGTCAACATGAGCCCGGCCCTCCGAAGACCACTTCCATTGGACAAGGGCAGCATTCTCGTCCTCGCAGACGTGGCAGGAAGCCGACCAGAGGGCAAGGGCGCGGTTGACAGTCGCATGATGCAAGGCTAGCCTACGGGCTGGCCTTTTTCTTTGCCATGGCTTTCACGGATTCTTATTCCTTTTCCCATCGTTTCTCTTGCGGCGAAACAACAAGCGATACTGCTGGCTATCAAGAAATTATTCATCAATGCCAAGAAGTAAATGCCTTTGGCCTGACGCGCCAGTTCTACCAATTCATGCTGGGCTGTGGTTATGCTCCTCAAAGCGTCGTAGCTGCATTTGACGCGCTAGCAATGGAATATGGCGAAGCTCATTGCGGCTATGATATAAAAAAGGCGACTAAATAAAATGGGCCAAGTAGTTCGAGGTGGAGAGCAGTTTGAAACCGCCATTCAAGCTGACCATCGCGGACAATTGCTAAAGCAAGGGGCTGACAGTGGCGCCGTAGATGCCTTTGGCAGGCAGCGCGTCAGTCAGCCTTTTACCTTGTTCGATAGCGTACTGCGTCACAGTAAGAATGCAGAGCTATGGAACGAAACGATTAGTGGCGGTACGTCTACGCACTTGCCAAATGAAAGCTCTGTGCTGATGACGGTAACGGCTTCTGGGCATAGCGTCCTCAGGCGCACAAGAAGGCGCTTTCCCTATCAGCCAGGTAAGGGATTGAGCGTTTTGCAAAGCTTTGCTGGTAGCACACCCCAAGCAGGCTTAATTCAGGAAGTAGGCTTATTTGACGATAACAATGGCATCATGCTGCGTGCCAGTGGTGCCACCGTTCAATTTGTCATTCGCAGCTCTACCACGGGAAGCCCAGTGGAAAGAGTGATAGACCAAAGCGAATGGAATATTGATACTGCCTCATGGCTAAATCTTGCTAAGACTAATATCTTTACTACTGATCTTGAATGGTTGGGAGTGGGACGAGTGAGGTGTGGTTTTGTTTTAGACGGCGAGTATTACTATTGCCATGAATTTAATCATGCCAATTCACTTGACGTGGTATATATGACCACTGCCGTTTTGCCATTGTCCTATGCCGTTAGAGCCACTGCTACGGTTAGTGGCAGCATGAAGCAAATCTGCTCCAACGTAGCAAGCGAAGGAGGCTATGAGCCTGCTGGAGCCATTTACACTGCTGGGCGGGGCGCTTCTAACTTTGCTTCCATCTCTACTGAAACCATGGTGGCTGCCATCAGAATGGCCAGTGGACGCACTGATAATCTAATTTTACCTGCGCAAATAGACGTAAGTCTTGGCGGAAAACAGAATGATAATGTGGTGGCCGAATGGCGAATGCGACTGAACCCCACTGTAAGCGGCACTTGGTTAGAAGCCGCCAATGGCAGGGGAAATGTGCAAACCATGAGCAGCGGCACTTTTAGTGGCGGTACAGTCATCAATGCTGGCTTAGCTTCTGCTCGCAGTGCCATTGAATTTCATCCACAACGGGCTCTTGACCTAGCTCTTGGTAGCAATGCAGCAGGAGAAAGTGACATCGTTATCTTGACCATTCAATGCAGCAGCGCTGAAAGCGCCACTGGTTTGCTTGGTTGGCGAGAAGTGCTGTAAGCTAAGGCGTCACGCTTCATGGATCATGGACGACCATTACAAAGCGCAAGTGGATGCCATTGCTGAAGCACTACAAGAGTTGGTCAGCAGCCCTGACGATGGCGCAGAAAAAGCACTGGAAGCCATTGATGCCGCCATTGATTTATGGTTAGATTACTTTGAAACAGAAAAGGAAAAGTGGTCTCAGCTCAAGACAAGGCTTCATCGCTGATGGACTGGCTTAATTCCCCTGAGCTACAAGCTCTACGTCAGGCGTGGAACAAAAGCGATCAAACCATGAGGGCTGAAGACCAAGCTTGGTGGGATAGTCTTTCAATGGATGAGAGGGCAAGGGCCTTCAGGCAAGTGGTGGGCTTGATGTATAAAGCAGAGGTCGAAGAGCGTGGTTCCTATCGTCACGCCATGTACGACACCTTCAATGTGGACTATATGGATGGCATGTCTTGCCACTACATGGAATTACACAACCTTATTTTTTCAGGCTTGGAGGTTGAGCAGAAAGCTTGCATGAAGGATGGTAAGGATGAACGCATTGATGGTACATGCGACTAGCCATTGCCATTCCTGCGGAAAACATTACCAAACCAACAATGATTTCCATGGCAATAAATTGTCTTTTTTTATTTTAGTCCGTCCAGGGTCCAAGTAATACGAAGCTCACCTCCCAAGGCTTTAACAGCGTCGCTAGCACTCTCAGGAGCCTCGTGAACGATCATCACGGAAGGGACAATGGCATCAGGCAGGGGAGTGATTGTGGCTGCTGGAAACAGCTCTTGGGCTTTGCTGGCAAGCTTATCGGCAACGATTTCCCGCTCCTCTTTTTCCCATTGCTTCACCAGTTCAGTAGCTTGCTCGTCAACTTTCTTGAGAGTTTGCTGGGTTTTCCATTCTGTCCAATCAGGCTTGCACCAGGCAAGCAGCGCTTTGATCCATGGATTAAAGGCAAGCGACGGCCATTTGCGAATGGCGAATAGCGCTAGTTCGTAGCAAAGTGCATTGAAGATGGCTTCGTTTGTCATTTGCTTACTAACACGGCCCATCCGCCAGTGCCATCCACTCTCCAACGGGGCAGCCAATTCTGTTTCCCATAGGCAATATTTTGCCCACCGTTGGCGCCGATATAACCTCCTTTGATAATATTGGCCTGACCGAAGGGATCATTGTGAATATAAGCTTGAGCATTGAAACCAACGACAACGCTCCAATGTCCGCCTCCCGTGGGAGCATTAAACGGCCCGTGGTGCAGCCATCCCACTGCCACTGGACGGCCAGCCCTGATTTCATTTTGCAGCAATGTTTCGTTGCCATCAACAACAAAAGAAGCTTTTAGGCCAAGAGACTGGAGGGCCTTGACTTGTGCATTGGCATTGGTGGTGTCACCAAAGCGAGCGCGAATAGTATTATATTCATCATCAGTTTTTACCTTGCCATAATATGCTGCAATCATTGCGCAAGAGCTGCTAAAGCATTCTCGCTGCCCCTGTCCAGAAACGTTATCCCTTTGGCTGAAATATGGTATATTTAACGGATTGGAGATGAGCGGAGGTTTAGCAGCAGGAGCCGCTCGATAAAGCTCCGCAAACTCCTCTAGTTCGGCATTGCTCAGCTTTTCTTGAAGCCAATTCCATGCTGCAAGCTGATGGCTTTCTTCTTTGTAAAATTTAGCTGCGTTGGCAAGGCGAATAGGGGAATTGCTCATGACTGATGACGGTGCATATTGATTCATTAAGCGAATGAGTTTATCAGCATAGTTAGGGTCAGTAGCATAGCCTTGATTTTGCAGCATCTTTGCCGCAGCGTTTCTATTGGGGGCATGATTCACGCCCTTGTACGACCGCCAATCAAGATACCAGCGAGATACAAGGTATTCAATGCAGGCGGCAAGGCTCGGGAAATCAATAAAACCAGCCCTAATTGTAACCCATTGTCCATCGTAAAACTCTTTAGTGGTGCTCGTTGTACTGGCGCCGCCAGAGCTTTTTAGGCCAAAGTAATTATGTCGAGCAGATGTGTGCTTGCCAAAGCCACTTTCACATGCCCATTGTGCTGCTACAAGCTCAGGAAATTTAGCCCCCACGCGCCGTGCATGGAGGCTTACGCCTTCCCAGGAATTGGCGACTTCGCTCACTTGCTAGAACGGAAGATGGTCTTCAGGCCCTCCATGACGAGCTGAAGAATGTTGTTACTTTTCCAGGGGGAGTGGTCAAGAATCTGGTCAGCAGCAGCAACGAGAATGCCACCAATAACAAACCATTCGATGGGTTCCATGGGAGTCATGCGTCTAATAAAAGCCTAGCGTTTAATTTCCAAAGAGCGCACTCGCTCCTCCATCATTTTCATGTTTTCCGTAAGTACGTCTAATTTTTCCGTGATGGTTTCAATTTGAGCTGCTATTCTCACTTGTTGATGACCGATGCCCATCATCATTCCACCAGTGGCAAGAAGCATGCCTGCGGTGAGAACTACTGCGAAGTCCGCGAGCTTTGCTTGCCAGGCATTCATTGAAATAAAAACTTTCTTTTGTTCATTCTATACATTCCACCATGGTTTAATTTTGGCTTTAAGCTTGAAAGAAGCCAACCAAATATCATTATGGGGATGAGCAATGGACCTGAAGAACTCCTCCATTCGCTTTCTGAACTACGGCCTGGTGATGCTAAAAGACGCTATAGAAAAAGTATTTTTGAAGACTATCAATTACGAGGGCCATTTGGTCACTGTGCTTGTGCCTATTGTGGCAAATGGAATGAAAAGCTAACGATTGATCACATTATCCCTAAAAGCAAAGGCGGCCCGCACTTTGCAAAATGGAACAATGCGCCTTCCTGTCTTTCTTGCAATGCCTCCAAGGGCAGTCTGCGTTTGTTTGAATGGTGGCGCCCTCAAGAATTTTGGACAACAAGGCGCGAAGAACTGCTTTTAAGCTGGATTCATCACCATAGTTTCGTGAGCGCTCATACAAATCTTTCCGATTGGGAAGCATGGTGCGAAGCAACTCAGCGCGTATTACCATTGCACGAAAAAGGGGCCGCTGTCGGCCCCTTTCCTTTAAGTGAGTGGTGTGCTGCTTAGTGGTCGCAAATGGGAGCGAACATGGCCTCTGAAGGTCCTTGACGCACACTAGGCATAGGACAGAAGCCATCAGGACAGCCACTTGCTTTTAAATAATCGTCGGGATCGTAATTAACGCCCAACACTTCTTTAGTGGTTTCTTCAATTGCTCTTCCCATTGCCTCCTCCATTTCGCAAATGAGAATCAAGCGCTTAAGATACCACTTGGCTTTTTTAAGGTCTTCAGAGCCATTCTTTTGAGAATAGCGCCAAACATATTTTTGAACATTACCTTTTAAGAAGCCTTTGAACTCTGCTGTGCTCATGGACGCTTCAATGGCTTCAATGCATTGAATGTTTCCATCAGTGTCGGCATAGTGTGCGGGACTGTTAACGGGATCGTGCATGATCAGAATTGATAGTTGTTTTCAGCAAAGGCATCAAAAGCTTCTGGCGCCACTGGTCTGCCTAGTTCAAGCAGCGCTTTAGCATAGGCCACAATTTCTCCCTGGGCTCCGTGACCGATGCGCAAGGAAATGAAATGAAACAGAGCCTGCAAGGAACAAGTCCAGACAAAGCTTGTATAGAGTGCAGAAGGCAGGATAGCCCTAGCCTGCTCTTTGCTTACGCCCGTCAGCAGAAGTCCCTCGTAAGCCTGCTTGCAAGCTTCTATTGCCTGTGAATACTGCATTAGGGCTAGCGCTTGTTCACGAAGCTGAAGAGGTCCTGCAGACGCTTGACGGTTGTCTTCGCTTTGCTGCAAGAATTCCATGGGAATGTAAAATTCTGCTTCTTCAGCCGAGCAATAACGAAAGCTTTTTTCGTTCCAGCCCAACTGATCGTCAACAAAAGTGGAGGCCACTGTGTGTTTCCACCATTGCCTTGCCACAAACAACGGGGCCTTTATAGCCCATTTAAATACCACACCCCTAAAAGGAGAAGTGTGATGATGCTTTGCAAGGTAGCGAAGAAGTTTGCCGTCGCGTTCTGTCCATTCTGGGCTTTCTGCAGCAAAAGACTGACGAGCATCATTGACGACAGAAAGGCTGCTCCCCATGGAATCAAGGAGTCGTAAAGAGCTTTTGCCATCGTTAAGTGGATCAAGCATTTTATTTCGCCTCCTCAAACGACTCAAGAGAGCCGAGTTGATTATCCTCCAAGTCGTACAGAAATTTACGAATTGCTGCTCGGCAGAGACTGGAAGGAGTTGCATTAAGTTTTTCAGCAGCAAGAAAAACTCGCTGGCGCTCTGAGGAGGGAAGCCGAAAAGAAAGGCGAGGGTTTACCATGACAAATCAGATGCTTTTGTGGTGGTCATTGAGGAATGCAGGCGATGGGGCGGATGCGTTGAATTGCCACTGTACTAGAGACGAGAACATCGTTTTGCTCCCATTGAACCATTGCAGCCTTTCTTCCATTGCTTCCCTTTGTAAAGCCTTGGAAGGTGCCATGAATGGACGTTGGCACCAGACCAGCCCCTGTGAAGGCGACCAGTACCACTCTTTCTCCTGGCGTCCAATTATGGTCCGTTGGCGAACGCCTCAGTTTATACCTTCGGGAAGCCGGACGCAAGATTTCGGCTTTTTCCCCATCGTCCACTGCCCGTACAAACTGCTTGTTTCCATTGTTCGTCTGTAGCCTAGTAACAAAAGAACGATTGGTTGCCATGGAGTATTGTCTGCCGGTACAGTTTGACTACAATGGACAAAAATATTTGGCCACTATGGGTCCGTTCGAGCATTCCACTGAGCGTCAGTTTGCCCTAACTGTTAATCGCAGGGCCATTGACGAATGCACCAGTGTAGAACAGCTTAAGCCTGTTGCCAAAAATCTTTTGGAAGGTTGGTCATCGCTGCAAACTGCTTTTCAAAGCTTGATGCTGGAGAACATTCAACTTCGTCAAGCTCTTGCAGTGCGAGATAGCTCTCTTGAGGCTGCTGATGAAATGCTCACCCAAGCCTCTGTCGTGATTGACAAATATGAGAAGCAATTAAAGAATACCAATAAACTTCCTTGGCCATTTGGCTAGTCAAGAGGAAGATCGTCCACCCGCTCGTATATGCGAGATTATATTTCCGACAATCGCGCTCATAGCCGCTGCCAGTGACGTGGCGACCACGATTGTAAACACCACCCTGGATTTCGATGCCAGTGCAACTGTCGGGATGAGCAAAGTCAAGGCGATACCTTCTTGAGCGTTTATTTTTTGCATGGCGCTCTTGATAATCTTCTTCCCAAGCCGCAATGTCAGAAAATTCTCGTTCAAGAATTAACCGAGGATGATGAGCTTGCCACGAACTAAGAAATTGATCTTCAAGAGCACTCAATGCTTAGACAGCGGCTAGTTGTACCCTAGCGCCTTGGTTTTGATAGGCGCCAGTGTAAGCTTGTCCCACTTCCTCAATGCCAAATAGCACCAACTGAGCGATGCCTTCGTTGGCATAGAGGCGAATGGGGAATGCCGTGGGGTTGACAAAGCACATGGTCAGGTAGCCACTCCAACCAGGTTCAACGGGAAGAATGTTGGCAATGAGTCCGCAGCGCCCATAAGTGCTTTTGCCTTCACAAAGAGCAAACACGTCGTTCGGCATGGAAATTAGCTCAAGGCTGGTACCAAGGCCGTGGCTATGGGGAGGCAGCAGAAAATAGCATGAACCGTCTTCCTGCTCAACCAGTTCCGTTTCAGTGGGCTCAGTGTCAAACCGCTTGGCATCTAGCTCGTACGGCGCACTGCCCCAGTTATCTGTAGTGAAAACTAGGAACTCAACGGAAGACAGGCGAATGTCATAGCCTGCTTGCGAGAGCCCGTAGGAAATTGCTTTTGTGCCATTGTCAAGCTCTCTGCATTTTTCGCCAACGTAAGGCAAAAAGATGTCATTCTCTGCCAGTTTGGCAATTTGCTTGTCATTAAGAAGGGTCATGACGATGGGCGATTCATAAAGGCAATGGCAATCCACGAAAGGTAGACAATGGGCCAGAAAGGCAAAGACGGCCAAATGGCCGTCCATGCCCAACCAGCCCCAAGAGCTACAAGAAAAGCAAGGCCAAATCCAATGAAGATGCCCAGCAGTTCCACGAGTGGATCTTTCTTTTCAAGCCTTGGGGAGATCATGGTTCAGAACAGATCAGAAGAGCTTTCAGGGCTTTCGTTCTGCCAGACGCTGGCATAGCCCTTGGGACCATCCTTGTCGCCTTTCACTTTGACAGAGCCCGTGAAACCAGGGGCACGGTCAGAGGTGCGCTTTTCGTTAGGCCATACAGCCATGTCAAGCGAATAATTACCTCGCTCGTTGGGACCAGCTTTTTTAAGAGCATTAAGCAAATCGCCAGTCAGATCGAGAGCGGCGGTGATTGGGGGCCGATTGGCCATGGTGTTTCTCCTGGGGAGTATTGGAGCCCCTGTTCAGGGCATGCTTATCTTACCCCCTATCCGTGGTGAGCGCAAACGCCTTGCCGCCAGGATAGAACTGACTGAAGTATCTCCTCACAGTGTCCTGCATGACGGCTTGTTGCTGCACCAGCTCAAAGCCATCCATCTGCAGTACTTGCAGCTCAGCCTCGCGCCCTGGCTCTTCAGGATCGTACACGCTGATCACGCAGAAGGCTTGGTCGATGTCCACTTCGTACAGTTGCTCGGCGGCCATGGAGTAGGCGCCAAGTTGTTTTTTGTAGTCAGCGAGTTGATAATCGGGCTTCACTTTGTAACTAGTTTTCCAATCCATGAGCGCAATAGAACCGTCAGCCATCAGCGCCAGTTGGTCAAGTGTGCCCGAATAGCCAATTTTTTTTCCATCGTCCCACCATGCCACTGCGCTCTCAGCGAGGATGGGCTTCTCGATCAGCTCTAGGAAGGGTTCAATGGCAGTGAAATAAGGGCACCATTCTTCACGGTGATCAAGATGCCCTTCAATGTCCTCCCCATTGAATAAATCTTCAATGACTCCATGCATCCAAGTGCCCCTGTCTGCAGCAAGCCTGGTACGCCTGTTTGCCTCTTCATCGCCCACGCGCTTTCGCCAGTTGATGAGCGCCATGATCTTTGCCACTGGTGCCATTGACGAAAGCACCGTGGTTACAGAAGG
>Ga0194116_10003190_pt1 | contig 20012 bp, 18 predicted proteins | sample TA2MahsurfametaG_4_FD_148617 | JGI IMG/M metagenome (GOLD analysis project Ga0194116, IMG submission 148617) | Freshwater microbial communities from Lake Tanganyika, Tanzania - TA2015008 Mahale S9 surface | ecosystem: Environmental > Aquatic > Freshwater > Lake | place: Tanzania: Lake...
CCTTACCGGCCTCCCCGACCCGATCGCGCCCGAACCCTCCGGATCATCTCTTCGGTCGGCGGCCCACGCCCCAAATCAGCCAGCCGCCGAGCGCCAGCAGGAGAATGAGCCACCACAGGTAACGCAGTTCGCGAGCAGCCATTTCCACAAACCGGAAGGTGGCTGGAAACACGAGGAATAGTGTGGCGGCCACCCCGACTAGCACGCCGCACTGGAGGATCGCCCGCGTGCGGCGGGTCATCGGTTCGGGCGGGACGCCGGGGGCGGCATCGCGGGGGGCCGGGCCGGGGTCGCTGGCGCGGGGGTGCCGGGCCGGGGGGCCGTGGCCGCGCCCGCCCGGCGCGACAACTCATCGAGCGAGAGCATGACGCCGGAGCCGCCACCGCCCACCACCAGCGGCGAGCGACCGTTCCAGCGCTGGAGGATCTCCAGCTTGATGAAGTCGGTGTTGGCCTTGAGCGCGGCGCCGCGGATCTGGATCGCCTCCGCCTCACCCTTCGCACGGATGATCGCGGTGTCGGCCTCGATCTGCGCCTTAAGCTGGGTGAATTTGGCTTTTTCCGCCTCCTGCTCTTGCACCATTTTCATCTCAATGGCGGTTTCGAGCTCGTTGGAGAGCGCCAAGTTGTAGATCACCAGGTCGGCCACGTGCAGGAACTGCGCGCCGATCTTGCGCCGGGCCAGTTCGAGGGCGCGATTCTTGATTTCCTCGCGGCGCTTCACGATCTGCTCGGCGCTCTGCGTCGCGGCGACCTCCTTGAGCGCTTCCATCACGCGGGGGGCGATCAGGTTGTCGAAGGGCTCGCCTGCGTACTCCTGGAAGATCTTCACCACCGACTCCTCCGGCACGCGGTAGAGGACGTGCACCTCCATCTTCACCTGCTGCAGGTCGGAGGAGTAGCACTCCGCCGGCATCGCGCGGGACTGCTGGCGCACGGAGATCGGGTGGATGTGCGTCAGGAACGGCTGCTTGAAGCCAAAGCCTTCCGGCCGGAATTCCGGGGCCACCGTGCCGAGCGTCACCGCGACCCCGCGAAAACCCGGCTGCACGATGGAGGTGGCCGCCGCGGCCAGCACTACGAGCGCGATCAGGACGAGCAGGATGCCGAACGCCCGCCGGATCCACGCCGGGTCGATCTCCACCACCTCCGCGTCGTGCACGCGCCGGCTCATCGCGCACCTCCCTTCGCCGCGGCGGGCGCGGCCACGTCGGCGGCGAGCTCCCCCAGCGGCAGCAGCATATTGGCCCCGGACACGCCGGGCCCGACCACCTGCGGCGCCACGCCGTCCCAGTGCTCGATGATTTGCAGGTCGAGCACGCCCGGATTTTCCCGCAGCGCCCGTCCGCGTAGGGTGATGGACTCTGCCTCGCCCCGGGCCTTGATGATGGCGGTGTTGGCCTCGGTCTGAGCTTGCTGCTGCGCGAACCGCGCCCGCGCCGCCTCCTGCTCCTGGACCATCTTGGCCTCGATGGCATTCTCCAGCGCCGAGGTCAGGTTGATGTCCTCGATCACCAGGTCCTCGATGGTGAGGATCGGGCCGATCTTCCGGCGCGCACTCTCGACCGCGAGGCTCTTCACCTCCTCCCGCTTCTGCACAATCACCTCCGCCGTGCGCGACGCCGTGACTTCGTTGATCGCCTCCGCGATCCGAGGGCGGATCAGCGAGTCGAAGGGGTTGCCGGCATAGTCGCGAAAGACCGTTACCACCGAAGCCTCCGGGACCCGGTAGAGCAGTCGCACCGACATCTTCACCTGCTGCAGGTCCGAGGAGTAGCAGTCCACCGTCATCTTCGAGGTCTGTTGCCGGATCAGCATCGGCGCGATGCGCGTCACGAAGGGGAGCTTCAGGCCGAAGCCCTCCGGTTTGAAGCCTGGCGACACCCGGCCGAGCATCACCTCGACCCCGCGGTGCCCCGGCTCGACCACGTAGGTGGCCGAGGTGCCGCCGATCACGAGGATAAAGATCACCAGCGCGCCTGTGATCAGGCCTGCCACAGTTTTGGGATTCAAGAGGGAGTTTACCTTTCTCGGGCAACTTTCCCTAGTCGCGCTCACAAACACAAGTGGAACCGGCCGAGTCTCCGGGGCGGGCCATCAGGTCCGGGCTGGAGGCGGTCGCTCCCGACCCCCACCCCGCTCCCGTCCTCGACCCGACTTAGGAGTTGTTTCCAGCTGAACCGGCGCCGGCGGGCGCGGGATGGCATGGCGAAGGCTTCGGGCAGCTCGAGGTGGAATCACCGGGGGGAGACGCACGCGGTTACGGGCTACGGGATCCGCGATTCCGTCGTGGAATCGTTCGAACGGGATCGACGGTGAACCGTGAAACCGCAGCCTCTCCCGCAGACCCCACCCCGATGCCCAACCCCTGGACTCCCTCCCTCCGCCGCGGCCGTTTCCTGCTGGCCGGCGGCGTCCTCGCCACCGCGGTCGCCTTCGCCGCCACCCCGCCGAGCGCCCCCGCCCAGCCCGCGGCGGGCGTCAGACCGGCCGGAGGCGCCCCGGACAGCCCCGTTACCCTCACCCCCTTCGAGGTCACGGCCGGCAGCGAGGTCGGCTACGAATCGTCGACCGCGATGAGCGGCACCCGCACCAACGAGTCGCTCGCGAACCTGCCCAACTCGATCTCCGTCATCAATTCGGAGTTGATGGCCGATCTCGGCATCACGGACTTCTTCCAGGCCATGGAGTTCGCCGTGGGCGCCGAGAATGTCTATAACGACAATATGCAGCTCGGCGCCGCGATCGGGGCCCGCTCGGGCAACCGGATCAATTTCCGCGGCCTGCCCTCCGGGCGCCAACTGAAGGACGGGTTCCCCACCTACGCCCCGATGGACACGTACAATCTGGAGCGGATGGAGATCTCCCGCGGCGCGGGCGGCATCTCGTACGGGGATACTGACGCCACCGGCACCATCAACACCGGGTCCAAGCGCGCCCGCTTCCGCGACAGCCACGAGGCGCAGGTCCGGTATGATGACCGCGGCTCCCAGCGGCTCACGGCCGATCTCAACCGCGTGCTGGTGGCCAACACGCTCGCCCTCCGCCTCAACCTCGTCGACTCGGACCTGGAAGGCTGGCACGAGAACACGGCGCGCACGATGCGGGGGTGGGCCGGCGCGGTGCGCTACCAGCCGTTCAAGCACGGCAACACGGTGATCGATGCCACCTTTGAGTCGGGCCGCCTCCTGAGTTACATCAGCCACACGGCGCTGGTGGACCTCACCACCGCTTACGTGCGCGGCTCCGGCACCAACGCGCAGGACGCCGATCCCGGGCGCGCCGGGACGCAGGCCAACGGGGTGGGGATGCAGCGCCTTTCCGGCAGCTCCACCCTCGCCAACACCACCCAGATGTACATCCGCGGCAGCCTGTATAATCTGGCTTCGGCGGGGACCACCGCGGCCTTTCCCGCCTACCGCGTCTCCACCCTGATCCAGAGCGCGGGCGCCACCAGCGCCACCGATCCGCAGAACCCCAATCGCCTGCCGTTCCTGCCGACACAGAATCCCCAGTTCCCGCTGGAGCAGGACTGGGCCGGCCCCGACACCCGCGTCCGCTATATCAATCACTCCACCAACCTTTCCGTGCAGCACAGCTTCTCCCGCGACACCAGCGTCTGGCTGGCCTTCAACCGGCAGAAGGAATTCACCGACCAGAGCCTCACGCGCAACGCCAACATCTGGGGCGCCAACGCCCGGGGCATCTTCATCGACGTCAACCGCGTCCTGCCTGACCCCGCCTTCCCCAACGACCCCACCCGCACGATTCCCAACCCCAATTTCGAGCAGCTCTTCATTCCCGGCTCCTTCCTGCGTCGTTACGAGGATCGCGATATGCAGTCCGTGCGGCTGATGGGGCTCCGGAATCTGGCCCTCGGCAGCACGACCCACCGCTTCATCGTCAGCGCCAACCACCGCGCCGAGATCAACCGCATCAAGGGGATGCAATGGGCCTTTACCAAGGAGGAGATCACCCGCCGGGGTTACACGGGCGCGGCCGCGCGCCTCGCCAACAATGTGGTTTCCCCGTGGTATTACTTCAGGGACGGCAACGGCGATAATCTCCGGATTCCGAGGCTGCCCGGCGTGGTCGACTACTTCACCAACAGCCTCGAGTATTTCGACCAGTCGCTCTCCACGGCGGTGTTCCAGCATCTGGGCTCGTTCTTCCAGCAGCGGCTGCGCACCAGCCTCGGCCTGAGCCGCGATCACTGGCAACAGGAGCGCAATTTCCCGACGCAGCTGAGCAACATCTTCCAGGAGACCCAATTCGTTGATGCCGCCGGGCGGCCCGTGTCCGAGGATGCCGCGGAGATTCCCACCCGGCCCGGCGCCGACACCTGGCGCACCAACAAGTCCGCCGGCGCGGTGTTCAATCTCACGTCCTGGCTGGCGGTCACCGCTTCCTACCAGGAGTCGGCGATGTTCACCGACAATGTGGGCACCGATCTCCAGGGGAACGCCCGCCGGCCGACCTCCGGCGCCGGCCACGACCTGGGCCTGCGGTTCATCCTCCTGGGCGGCCGGGTCAACGCCAACCTGATCCGCTTCGACAACACGGCCGAAAACTACGCGACCAACATCAGCGCGGCCCTGCAGACCGAGGTGAATGAAGCCCTGAACACCGGGCGCACGACGCCCTCCCCGGACCTGATCCTCGGCACTTCCGACTCGAATGACCGCACGACGCAGGGCTGGGAACTGGAGCTGACGGCCAATCCCACCCGCAGCTGGACCACCCGGCTGGCGCTCGCCACGACGGCGGACTTCCGCTCCGCCTCCGTCCCCCAGTTCCGGGCGAAGGTGCAGGCGGCGAGGACGCACCTGGCCTCCCTGGGCAAGTCCGCGACCGAGATCGACGCTGCCCTGGCGGGGAGTGACGTGTTCATCGAGGGCCAGAACGACGAGAACCGGCAGCCGCGGCGGTACCGGGGGAGTTTCGTGACCCGGTATGATTTCCGGGCGGGGGCGCTCCAGGGCCTGAGCGTGGGCGGGTCCTTGCGTTGGGCGCGCGGGGCCCGGCGCAATCCCGGCGGGCTCTTCATCACCGGGGTGCTGGTGGTGCCGGAGCGGCAGAACGCCGATGAGTGCGTGTTCAGCCCGTTCCTCAAGTACTCGCGGAAGGTCGGCCGCGTGAATTGGGCGGCGCAACTCAACCTCGATAACGTCTTCAACAACGTGACCAATCAGGGGACGACCGCCCGCTACCCGCGCTACACCGAGCCGCGGCAGATCACGCTGACGAACTTCTTCCGATTCTGAACCGTTGCCGCAGCGGGGCCGGGGTTGGCCGGATCAGGCGGTTGCCACCTTCGCGGGATCGGCCCGCGACCGATCAGCGGCTCCGGATCCAATCGACCTCGAGCGCGAAGGGCCCCGGATTGCCGTCGGAAAGCGAGAGGCCGAACTCCCGGATCCGCGCGCGATCCAGCGGTGGCCCGCGCAGCCGCTGGCCCCGGAAACGGGGCTCCAGAGACTCGAGCGGCACGGCGACCTCGATCCATTCCCCGCGCCGGGTCGCGAATGGCGCCTGGTAGGAGATGCGGGCCCCACGGAACGAGGCGTCGGTCGAGAGTTGCAGGCGGTAGGTGCGACCGTCCCCGCGGACGCGCAGTACGATCGCCGTCGCCGGGCCGAGATCGCGGGCCGGGCCGAAGGATCGCACCGACGAGAACCCGCCGTTGTTCTCCAAGGAAAGGGTGCCGCGAAAGTGCAGGGCTCCGTCGATGACTTTCGATCCCCCGCGGGAGACCCCGCCCATCACGCCGTCGTTCACGGCGCCCCAGGCCTCGTCCGCGGCGGCGCCGGAAAACTGAAACAGCAAAGTGCCGGCGGAAGAGTCCGTGCGGACCGCACCAGAGGCCGGCGGCAGTAGCCCAGCGAGCAGGGGCGCCAAGCGCAGCCAGGGCCAATGCCGGGCGAACGATCGTGCTTTAGGAGGCATTCGGGAGTTAAGCCGTTTACCCAGGCCGGTCAAATGGCAGGCGAATCTTCAGGGGGCCGGACCGGATGCCCCTCGCGGACGGCGGGCGTCCCAACCCTAGGAAGAGGTGGCGGCCCAAGCTCTGTGGCTGGCCTGACCCTGCGTCGGTGGTCCGTGCCCGCTACGGGCGCGCGAACTCCGGCCGCAGCCGGCGGCGCAGCAGGTCGACCGCGTGGGCCTCGTAGAGCCACTCGCCGTCAGGACTTAGGCGCACGTAGTTGTTGCGCGCGCGGCCTTGCGGCGGGGGCACGATGAGCATACCGCCGGCGCTGCCGGGTGTGGACCCTGGCGACACGATCTGCAGGCCGAGCGCGGTGCCGATCAGCAGGCGACCGTCGGGGAGGGTCATCAGGCCGTCGAGCTTGCCTTGCCCGTCGGCGGGCACCGCGACCCGGTAGGCGGGCCGCGCCGGGCCCGTGACCTTGCCGCCCGCATCGAGCGGGAAGCCGTGGATGGTGTCCCCATTGAACTCGGCAACGAGCAGCGTGCGCTGATCGGGGGAGACCCCGATGCCATTAGGGCCCCACGCGAGCCGGGCCGCCACTTCGCGGTCGAAGGTGCGCGGCGCGAGGCGCCACACGAGCATCGCGCCCGGCTCAGTGTAGAAGATCGCGCCGTCGCGCAGGATCACGAGGTCGTTGGACTGCGTGCCCTCGTTGACCTTGGTTTTCTGCCACGTTTTGGGATCCCACGCGTAGATGCAGCGGTCTCCGCTCGCGCAGCCGTAGAGTCGGCCGTCGGGACCGAAGGCGATGCCGTTGGCGCGGCCGGAGGCGGCATCGACGAGCGTCTTCACGCCGGTGGCGCGGTCCACCCTGAAGAGGTGCGCGCGCGGCACGTCGGTGAAATAGAAGTGCCCGCCCGCATCCCACGCCATGCCCTCCGCGAACTGGTGGCCGGAGGAGACGACCTCCCAGTCGGAGGAGGAGGCGAAGACTAGGTCGGGGGCGGGGGCGGCGGCGCGCGCGAGGCCGAACGCGAGCATTAGGGCGAGCGGGACCGGGGGTAGTCGAGACGGCATGGAGGCAGCGAAGCAAGCGGGTCGAGAAAGGGGAATACGTTCCGCCGGGGGCCGCTATTTCACGAGCACTTCGGGCGTCTCGCGCGCGATCTCGGCTTCCCAAGCCGCGAGGCGGGACTTCAGGTCGGCAAAAACCTCCGGATGCCGGAAGAAAAGATCGCGGCGCTCCCCCGGGTCGGCGACCACGTCGAAGAGCAGCTCGACGTTGCCGTCCTGCAGGTACTTCCACGGGCCGTGGCGGACGGCCTTCTGCAGGCGGCCGTGGCGGTCGATGCGCCAGAAGAGGGAGCGCGTCTCCGTTGGCCGCTGGCCAGTTAGGATCGGCACGAGATTGATGCCGTCCCACGGGCGGCCGGGGTGCGGCCGGGCGCCCGCGATCGCGGCAAAGGTGGCCGACAGGTCCATCGTGATGGCGACCTGCGGGGTGACGACGCCGCGCGGCAGGCGCGCGGGCCAGCGCATCAGGCAGGGCACGCGGATGCCGCCTTCCCAGAGCGTGGATTTCTTGTGGGCGAGCGGCGAGTTGTCGGAGTAGCGCTCGCCGCCGTTGTCGCTGCTGAGCACCACGAGCGTGTGGTCGAGCACGCCGGCGCGCTCAAGCTCCGCGAGGATCAGGCCAAGGCCCTCGTCGATCTTTTCGACCATCGAGGCGTAGATGCGGCGGTCGCCGTCATACATGTTGGCCTTGGTCACGCTGGGCTTCGGCCGGCCGGGTGGCTGGAAGGGCGCGTGGACCGCGAGGTGCGGCACATAAAGGAAGAACGGCTTGCGGGCGTGCCGGCGCACGAAGTCCGCCGCGCGGCGGTTGATGAGGTCGGTGAGGTAGCCCTCGGCCTGCACGGGCTCGAGGCCGTCGCGGAGGGCATAGGTGCCGTCGAAGTAGGCGTGGAGGTAGTAATCCGCGTGGCCGAGCAGCTCGCCGAAGTACTCGTCGAAGCCGCGGCGCACGGGGTTGTATTCGTCGCGGTAGCCGAGGTGCCACTTGCCGAAGGCGCCGGTGGCGTAGCCGGCAGCCTGGAGCGCCTGCGGCAGCGTGGGGATCGAGGTGGGTAGGCCGAGCGCGTGCATGTCGGGCTCGCGCACCCACTCGCCACCAACGCGCCGGAATGACTCCGCCGTGAAGCCCAACGCCCATTCGAGCCCCGCACGCTGCTGCCAGCGGCCGGTGATGAAGCCCGCACGCGTCGGCGTGCAGACGGGGGAGTTGGCGTAGAAGTCCGAGAAGCGCACACCTTCGCGCGCGAGCCGGTCCATGTGCGGCGTCCGGATGTCCTTCGCGCCGTAAGGACCGGAGTCGGCGTAGCCGAAGTCATCCACAAGGATAAAGATGATGTTGGGTTGGCGTGCTGCGGGCGCGTCGGCACCGTAGGCGATCGACGCGGCCAGAATGCACCCGAGAAGGGTTAATCGCGGGGGTAAGCGCATGGCAAAAGGGACCGCTGTTAGCCAAGCGCGAGCGATGCCGCGCCGCAAGCGTTCGCTCCGCTTGCAAGCGACGAATCCGGGGCTGAGGGATCGAGTCACCTGAGCCAAAGGGCCGAACCAAGGGCTCAGTCTCTCGTTCCTTGACGCGCGTCGACTTTCGGGCCCGCGTGATTTTGGCGTTGGACCGCGGGGGCGGGTTGGACTTGGTACCCTGATGAACTTCCGCTCCCTTGCCGCCGCCCTGCTGTTGCTGACCCCGCTGGCCGCCGCCGAGGGCGGCCGCCGCGCCGTCACTCACGAGGACGTCTGGTTGATGCGCAGGGTGGGAGCGCCGGTGCCCAGCCCGGACGGCCAGCGGCTGGTCTTCCCGGTCGCGATGCCCGCCTACGAGGCCAAGGTGCAGGCCTCAGACCTCTGGCTGGCGCCCGTGGACGGGTCCGCGGATCCGCGGCAGATTACCCACGACAAGGCGGCCGAGAGCGGTGTGGCGTGGAGCCCCGACTCGACGCGGATCGCGTTTTCCGCTCAGCGTCAGGGGGATGAGGCCGCGCAGATCTATGTGATCGACCTCGCGGCTGGGGGCGAGGCGCGGCGGATCACGGATGTGGTGACCGGCGCCCGCCAGCCGCGGTGGAGCCCGGACGGTACGAAATTGCTCTTCGTGAGCGAGGTCCACCCGAACGCAGCAGACGAGGAGGCCAACCGCAAAGCCGCCCAGGCGGTCAAGGACCGGAAGCACACGGCGCGCGTCCACGACTCGTTTCCGATCAAGTATTGGGACCGCTGGCTGGACGGCCGGAGGGGCCACCTGTTGGTGCAGGAGGCCAAGCCGGGGGCCGAGGCGCGCGACCTGCTGGCGGGCACGAGGCTGGCGGCGGAACCGGGTTTCGGGGGAAGGCAGGGGGATGCCGGCGAGTACCTGCCCGCGGCGTGGACGCCCGACGGCGGGGCGGTGGTCTTTGTCGCGACAACGGCGCGCCACCGGGGCGCCTATGCCGGCGTGCCGGCGCAGTTGTTCCAAGTGGACCTCCAGGGCGGGGAGCCGCGGGCCCTGACGCGCGATGGGGACTCCTACGACGAGCCCGAGTTTTCGGCGGACGGGCGGACGTTGCGCGTGGCCCTGACCCCGGGCGGGGACGGCAAGACGTACCATCATTTCCGGGTCGCGGTGTTCCCGTGGCCGTTTGAGGCAGCCCGGCGGGAGGTGCTCACGCGGGAGTTGGACCTTTCCGTTACTCGCGCGGTTCAGGCGGGCAATCAGTTGTTTCTGACAGCGGAGGACGGGCATCAGGTGCGGTTGTATGCGATGCCGGCTGGGGGCGGCGCGGCGCGGGCGACGGGCCTCCCGGCGCGTGGTGGCTTCAGCGGGCTGGGGCGGGCGGGCCGGTTCCTCGTCGCGAACTTGGATCACGCCGGGCAACCGCCGGAGGTGGTGCGGATCGATCCGACGGCGGGGACGGTCACCCCGCTCACCCGCTTCAACGCCGGGCGACTCCAGCCGCTCGATCTCGCGGTGCCGGAGCACTTTACGTTCCGGAGCCGGGAGGGGCGCACCATCCACAACCTGCTCGTACGGCCGCCGGGTTTCTCGCCGGACCGGAAGTACCCGCTCCTTGTCGTGATCCACGGCGGCCCCGCGCCGCAGTTCAAGGACGCTTGGGGCATCCGTTGGAATTACCACTTGCTGGCGTCGCCCGGGTACGTGCTCCTGCTCACGAACTACAAGGGTTCCAGCGGGTACAGCGAGGAGTTCGGGCAGGCGATCCAGGGCGACCCGTTGCGGGGACCCGCGGAGGAGATCCTGCAGGGGGTGGACGAGGCCCTCGCGCGCTACCCCTTCGTCGACGGCGCCCGCCTCGCGGCGGCCGGCGCGAGCTATGGCGGACATCTGGCCAACTGGCTGCAGGCCACCACCACGCGGTTCCGCTGCCTGATCAGCCACGCCGGCCTCATCAACCTCGAGACCCAGTGGGCGACGAGCGACACGGTGTACCCGCGGGAGCTGAACAACGGCGGACCGGTGTGGGAGCAGGGGTCGGTGTGGCGGGAGCAGAACCCGATCCGGCTCGCGGGCAACCACGCGAAGGGCACCGGTTGGCGTACGCCCGTGCTCCTGACCGTGGGGGACCTCGATTACCGGGTGCCGTCCAACAATACTTACGAGTACTGGACTTACCTGCAGCGCCTGCAGGTGCCGTCGCGGCTGATTTCCTTCCCGGACGAGAACCACTGGATCCTGAAGGGGGAGAACAGCCGTTTCTGGTTCGGCGAGGTGCACGCCTGGCTGGCGCGCTGGCTGCAGTGACCGGCGGGGCGGTTAGCACGGCGCGGCCCGAGTGGGCAGGTCGTGCGGCGCCGCCCTGACCTGCACCGTTGCTCGCTTGGTCCGAAGAGTGACGGAGAGCCGCAAAAGGCTGGTATGCGGTCAATCAAGGGGAAAGTTGGATGGTTTTGATTTGAGCGGTGACGAAGGCTTTGAGGCTGTCCTTGCCGATCGCGGTGGCCAGACGCAGCAGCTTGGCGCGCAGGTGGTCGGTCGCTTCGACCAGCGGCGTGAAGTGGCCCATCAGCAGGTGCCAGACCGCGGCGGTGATCTTGCGCGCGATCGCGGCGGCGGCCTCGTGGCGGTGTTTCCTCGTCAGCAGCTTCCAGCCCTATTTGTGCTAGGGGCTTTCGCGTTGGTTCAGGGCATTTTGGGCGCTCTGGATGAGCAGGCTTTGCACGTCGCTCCGGCCAAAGCGGCCGACGCCGTGATCGCGGCCGACGGCGTTGTTGACGGATTGGGTCTTGCGGGGTGCGAGCCCAAAGTAGCCGGCCAGTTGCTTGGCGGTGGGGAAGCGATGCACGTCGCCGAGCATCGCCATCAGCGCGAAGGCCACGCGGTGGCGGATGCCCATCATCCGCCACAGGCTGGCCCAGCGGGGCTCGGCGATGAGGGCCTGCACGTTGACCCGTTCTAGTTTCCGGCGGCGGGTCTCGACCTGGCGCAGTTGCGCAGAGGCCGTAGCCGCAGTTCGGGTCGTGCGTGGCGTCCGAGGCGGCTAGAGACGCCCTAACAGGCATCGTCCGCGCCCTGCGCCCCTTGCGCCTTGTGTGGCATCCTCTCTCCGGCCGGGCTGGCCGAGGCGAATACCCTGCTGCGCGCGTGGATCGGGCCGAAATGGTGGAGGTGGCGGGAATTGAAATCGACCAGCCTGTATCCGAAATCCGGATTTTCCCCTCGCTCAGAGGAGAACGTCTTCGGTCATTCGTTTCAGTCCAGGCACGCAGAGGCATCCAAGGGCGTCCTGAGGCACGGAATGACGGTACAAAAGCGATACACATTCCGGCCCGTCTTCCCGCCCTGGAAGGGGGGAGGGGGGGCAAGCGGCAAGCGGGCGGTTGGAATAGGGATGTTTCCGCACTCCCACCTCAAAATCCGCAGCAAGCGCAACCGGGGCAGTTGCCCTCCCTTCTTCGCAGAGGTGCCCTAGTTTGGGCGACCGTTGCTGACGATTCGACTTGTGGTTTCGGCTTTGATGGAGAGGGGTTTCTCGTCCCGAGCGCTCAAACCCCGAAAAGCCCCGACCCCGATGCCCTGCTGTCATCTTAGACCCGCCGGACCGTATTCCGCAGGCTTCGCGGCTGACGCGCAGCGTTTTTCCAAGTACGTCGGCGGCGGTTGGCCCATTCCGCCGCTGGCTCCGGGTGGAGGTCTGGTCAGCGCGTTGCACATCGATCTGAAGCTCTGGACAACCGGGAAGATTTTGGCGCGGCCCTACCGGGCGAACGACGCGATGGGCAACTCGTGGAAAGTCGCCCGGCCGCAACTCACTCCCGACAGGTTTATTGGTCACCCTGTGGAACGAGCGGCCGTGGAAGAGTTGGTCAGGTTGCTTCCCGTAATGAGCTCAAATCCGTGCGCCCTAGCGCCCTACGACCGCTGGATCCTGGAAGGGATTGCGGCGATTCGGACCGCTGGACGTGGGCTTGGCGAGGGCGGAGGTACGGGCAAGCCCACAACCTTGAGCACGGTGGGTATGGCCCAAAAGATTCTCAACGTGTACTGGAAGTATAAGGCTTGCTGGCACGCCGGCGGAACCTGGAACGCCGGTGCCGGGGCCTTTGTTCCGAGCGCCAACGCCGCGGGCGCAATTCTGTGTGCGTTGCACTGTCCGATTGACTCGATTCTGCTAAGAGCGATCCGGGACAAGCTGACCCTTGGGCGCTGGCTTCAAGAGAGAGGCTTGATGGATGCGGAGGCCTACCTGCGCCAGTCGGATGGCAGCTTTTCCCCCTGGTCGAAATTGGACTGCATGAGGGCCTATTACGGGCTCCAACTGATTTTGCGTCGGATTGCGATGTACACGTGGCCCAAGGGCTGCGCTTGCTCAAGTCACGACGGACTAGCCGGGGTCCCTGGAGCTGTCTTACCTAGTCCCGGTAGATCTGGCGCTAGGGACGTTCCGGATTGGATCGAGGAAGCCTTCAATCTTCCGGAGGAGGTTATCGCCAAGACCGCGGGTGAGTTGATGGCGAGCGTCGGGGAGCAGGAAGCAACTGGGGGAACTGGAGAATCTCAGACCAGAAAGTCGAACGCATCGAGCAAGGTGGGGGCGCCAGTTAACCGCGAAATTGAGAAATCGTATGTTAAAATGAATAAAGCCACGAATACTACGACAGGTGGAGTGCCGAGGAGCCGGGATATTAAGGTCAAGAAGCAAAAATCCTTCAAATCCCTCAAGTGGCAGTGCGATGACCACTTCAACGCCGGCGCGCTATCCTTCGACAACGCTCAGTTTCGAGGGCGCTGTTACGTCAATTCAGTCGAAAGCCATAGCGGCGGCGACGAAGCGCTGTGGGAGCGGATACGTGATAACGGCCACAATTTCCGGGCGCCGGGCTTCACGCGTTCTCCGAATGGGGCAGTGGCAGGCGTCGGGAGTGGCACAAGTTACTTGGGCTACCGGACCTTTGCCAGCGAAGCCGAGGCAAGGGAGTACCTCAGGAGCGTCGGCGTTCCCCCAACGGACTGCTGACGTTGAGTCCGCCTCGGCCCGCAGGTTGCCCCGGCTGATTCGGCAAAATCCGCAGCACGGGGTGCTCGGCTGCGCCCCGCACGCCGGAATGGCTGTGGATCGATTCTAAGGGCCTTGGCGGCCTCTTCCCGGGCGCCTTGATCGGGCGAGCGGCGGCCCCAAGCGGACGATCACCCCACGGCTGATTTGCCGCGCTTGTTCGAGGGAGGTGGAAACTGGGCAGGCTTGAGCAACTCCCACGGCTCCACCCCGAGCGCCTTGGCGAGCTTTTCGATCGTTGCCAGGCGGATGCCGGGCCGCCGCTGGGCCTCGATGTCCTGAAGGTAGCGGTACGGGATGCCCGCGAGCTCGGCCATCAGCTCCTGACTCCAGCCCCTCGCGAGCCGCGAGTTGCGGAGGTTGAGGCAGAGGGTTCCGACCGCGTTCACCCACTGAATTTAGCGTCTTGCAGTAGGATTGAACACGACTCCTAATGATCGTGTTAGTCATCTGCTGGGTCGAACCCCGCCCGCTTCGCTTGTAATGGGCGCTCTCCAATGGCGCCAAGATGCGGCGGCTACGGCGCGGCGGATCAGCCGAAATTAACCTCAACCTGACCCCCCCTTCCATCTCCGATGAACCGAGCCAGCGCGTTTTCCAGCATTCGGGCCTCTGCGATTTGTGGTGTAATCTCTTTCGCCATAACCACCATAGCGGCGACCCTTGCCGCCACTAGCGGGGCTTTCGATATGGCGGGGATGCAAGTCTCGGCTTATATGTTCCTCGATTCAGTCCTGATCGCGGGCTTTACTATAGGAATGTTCCTGAAATGGAGATGGTGCGCGATTTCGATGGGGCTATATTTTGTCGTCTCCAAATACGATTCGTTTCAGACGGGGTTCAACGTTTACGGATACGTCACGGGAGTCATCTTCCTTTACTTCTACCTCGATGGCCTGCGCGGTGCCATATTTCTCTATCGGGAAGACTTGAAGTTGGCTTCCCAAATCAAATCTACCCCGCCTGATCCCGGCGTTTGAGGGCCAATATTTTCAGCATACTTCGGTCGTTGCCGAATTTAGATAACTCGGGTCAAACCCTATCCGCGCCGTTGCTGAGCTTGCGGGTGCTCGTCGGCTGAGGGGTCCTACTCAACCGGGTGATCTTGGTTCCTCTGAGTTGCCAATCCCGGACGACCTAGCCTTTCAAGCATTTCAATGGAGCCGCGCCTTTGCAGGCGCGGAAACATACTGGTCGACGCGGAACGGGTCGAAGTAGTGGCAGCTTCAATGGAGCCGCGCCTTTTCAGGCGCGGAAACACCCCGGCTGTGGCGTCCATCACCCTTTCCCAAGTGCTTCAATGGAACCGCGCCTGAAAAGGCGCAGGCGGGGCTTTGGCCGAGCCGGCTGCAGTCGGGAGTTTCCCCTCGATGTGGACCCCGGCTTTTCGCGGCTCAGGCCGCGGTGGTAGGGCCGGCGGACCGGTCAGCCGTCACCGGCCTTTTCCGCCAAGACTGGCTGCGCTGGCTTGGTTTCCGAGGGGAGCCGGTGCCCTTGCAGCCGGGCGATGATCTCCTCCCGGCTGAGGTCCCCATAGTTGTTGATCTGCATCGAGATGTTGGCGCTCCGTACCGCTGACCGGTTCTCGCTGGCGATGGCCTTGTCCAGCAGGATGCCCAGGAGCAGGGCCTTGTGATTCGGCCCCACCTTGTCGGAACGGAGGTCCTGACGGATCTGCTGGGTCACTTCCGCGGCCAGGGAACGGAGCTCCGTGCCGATGAGCTCCTGCCACTCCTCCGCGCTCAGCCGGGCCCGAACAATGGCGTTTACGAGCCTTTCCGGGGCTTCCGGGTAGGTGGCCATGATCTTCCGGCGGGAAAGGTTGGCGGCGGCCGCGGCGGTCATCTTGGCAAGGGTGGCGGGCGGAACTTCACGTTGTCGGTTGGGCATGGCGTTACGCGGGGGCTAAAGCGGAATTGAGGGCAACGATGAGTAACCGGGACGGCTTGGGCTCACGCCTGATGCCGCTTTGTCATTTGTTCAAAGCGGGTAATCCTCCGTACGAAGAAGAGCCCCACAGATGCCGTGCCATCATCGCGACCTTTCGCCTGGATGATCCTCACATGAAAACGGGGCACGTCTTCCGCCGATGAATCCGGCGACTGGCTTTCTTTGGTGTCTGGGTTTTGTTCTGGCCGGTACAAAAGAATTACTTTGTCGGCGTCCTGCTCGATGTCGCCGCTATCGCGTAAGTCGTGCAGCGCGGGTTCTCTTCCGGACCTTTCCGAATCACGGTTGAGCTGGCAAAGGACAAGAACTACGCAGTTTTCCTCTAGAGCGAGTTGCTTTAATTCTCGTGACACGCGTCCGAGCGAAGCTGCTCGCGTCTCACCCTTTGAGGGAAATCCGTCGGGCAGAAGGCCCAAATAGTCCACGATTAAAACGTCTACCGGAGAGCCACGTTGACGAAGAGCTCTCATCTGTATGCGGATTGTCGCGAGGGTGACTTTTGACGCGGCAAGAACATCAAACTTGGGATCTGCCAAAGATCTTAGGACCTGCTGAAATTGCTCGGAGTCTCTAGGATCGGTTTGGGGTGAGAGGGCCTTTGCCGAAAGGCCGGTCACCGTTTGAGCAATGTTTCGAGCCAACTCGGGCCCCATGACCTCCAGTGAGGCAAATAGCACCTGACGGCCCTGATTTTTGAAGACATGGTAAGCGATCTGCCGCGCTAGGGATGATTTTCCTGTGGAGGGACGGCCGCCTAGGACGATCAATTGACCGCGACGCGGGGAGCCAAGGTATCGGTCAAGATCAGGGATGCCGAAAGCGACGGTTTCTGGGTCGTCGGCTGCCGTCGCGTTGGCATCGGTCGTTCGCAACACCCACGCTTCCGCTTTGGCAACCGAATCCTTCCAGGTGAGGGTTCTGGAGGTCGATGTTCCTGTGCCTACCGCATCGATGATGAGGGCGACCACTCTCTCGCCGAGAGTAGAGGCGTCGTTGCTGGTATCGCATGCCTCCTCGCGAGCGACATTCAATGCACGAACTATTCGTCTCCGCTGATCATGTTCGACGACATTCTTGATGTGATAGTCCGTCGATGCGGTGCCTGAATTCCCGGCGCTTACTTGGGTGAGGTACGGGATGCCTCCTGCACCCTCCAGAGTTCCCGCTTTCTTCATTTCCTCTGCCAGAGTAGAAGTCTCGATGGGCAACCCGCGTTGATGCATATCCTCGATATGCGCAAAGAATGTCTGGTGCTTCGGGTCGTAAAAGGAACTCGGGGATATGCCCTCCTCCAAGCAACGTGTGACCACTTGGTCGCCGTCCAAAAGGCAGCTAGATATGACGTTCTCCTCGCCCTCCAAGCTGTACGGCCCTAGTTTCGAGGTTTCGTTATTCATGCGTTGAGTGGTTCCGCAACTCGCGCCTGCTGCTCGGTGGTTTGGCTACGTAAGTTGTCCGGTAGCCTGGAAGGCCGGGCGGGATTGCGCGTATTTCCGGAATCGCGATTAAGCTTCATGCAGGCCCTCGCCGCAGCTTGCCAATCGATGATCGGTTGACCGGAAGCCTGAACCCATCCGTTGGCTTCGAAGTGATCGAAAGCTCTTTCAGCGTCAGGACATGGCCACTTGATGGAGGATGCATACACAAGCCACTCATCAAGGTTTGGCTTCGGACTTTTGAGAGATTTTTTGGGGGAGTGTGACTCCCTTCTATTGTTTACCTTCATTGAATACCTTTGTGGTGCTGATTCGACACCGATAAATGGGTGCGGATTCGACACCGATTGATGGTGCTGATTCGGCGCCGATTGGGATGTGTCAATCGGGGCTGAATCGACACCGCTTGAAGGGCAGTACAACGTATATGAGTTCGTTTTCCCATACCCCTGCTTCCGGCGGGCCATCAGTTTGTGACCTTCAAGTTCGGTCAGGGCGCGCAACACCTGCCTACGGTTCATCCGGCAGGTTTTTCCGATGCTATCGATGCTCGGGTTGCACTGTCCGCTCTTGCGGTTTCTACGACGCCAGAGGTGGCACGCGACGCGGAAGGCGACCGGATCGAGCCCGCAGTCGTCGAGCCAGGCGGGAATAAACGGCTCACCATTTTTCATGGTGTGCTCGGGTCTGGGCGTTCCCGCACAGGGCGAGTTCGGCTTCCAGCCGTTGTAAGGATACTCGGCGTAGCCGCAGAGCGTGATCAATGCGGGCCTTCTTCCGCTCGGAGTCGTTGATGCACGCCTTGATGGCATCGAGGCGGCGGCAGAGTTCTACGGCTTGCGGCGAGATGCCCATCGAGGTATTCATCGCTGACAGGGAACTTGGCGAAGTTTTCGGGCGGGCGATGAGTAATTTCTGCCAATAGGGAGCCCGGCTCCATTTGAGTTCAGGATATGGCCGAGCGACTCGCCGAATGAGGTTACTTCTGAAAGCCTCATAATATCCTCCCTTCCTCGAGCCGGTTTAGCGCGGCCAGGATGCTGTCCAGGCGGTAGACGGTCCGCTTGCCGAGCTTGATGTGCGGCAGGAGGCGCCGACGTTCGAGGTTGCTGACCGTGCGCTCGCAAACGCCGAGGTAGTTGGCCAATTCACGCCGGGAAAGGATCGGTGTGGTGGAAGCGGGCGTTTTAGGGGCGCCGGTGGAACTCTTCGCGATGCGCAAGGCATCCATTTGGGCCGCCTTGGTGGCGGGAGGATTAGGGTCTGAGATGACGATCGAATTCATAGTCCTGCGTGCTGCGGAGCAGCGTGGCGGTGCCCCTTGCGTCGGAGGGGCTTGGGTGGGACGCGGCAGGCCCGGATCGGCTGAACGCGACAGGCCAGATGTCGCAGCCGGGAGGATGACGCTCTCCGAGCGGGCCTCGCGGCCGATCATAGGGTTTACCGTGGACCGACCACGCTCCGGACTTTGATCGCTAGGACGCTAGGTCCCTCTCTGATTTTTGTCCGGCGGCAGGCTGCACCAAGGTTAGGCCATAGGTCAAACTAATACACGAAATGCCTGTTCACCCAGCTAGCCTAGCATTTGCAGAACGAACACTTAACTCCCGACCTCAGCTTGCTGCATTTCGGGGAAATGGAACCACCGCTCCCGCGGACGGCGGCAGGATCGAGAAGTACTCCGCCCCGTGCTCCTTGGAGGCGAGGGCGCGGTAGTGGGCAAACAGCACGGAATCGTCGCCCCGGTGCCCCATCAGACGGGCGGTTTCGAGGGCGTTGCCGTGCAGCGCGTAGTGGTAGGTGCCGAACGAGTGCCGCATCGCGTTCTGCGCCCAAGTCAGGCCGGCGAGGCGGGAAAGTTTCTGGAACCGCTTCTGGTAGTCATTCGCGTGCGTGCTGCGGGTCACCTTATCCTCGGGGGAGGGGACCGGCCAGGTGCGCAGCCAGGCCACGGCGCAGGGAGGAAGGGTCACGTTGCGGATGCGCCGTTTCTTGGCGACCTCCGGTCCGATGACGACGAAGGGCTCCGGCTCGTTCAGTCGGAGTGCGCTCCATTTCAGGCGCTTGAGTTCCTCGGTGCGGATACCGCCGAAGAGGCCCAGGGCCACCGCGGGGCCGAGATCGAGCTCCGGGCTCGAGAAGGCGGCCGTGATTAGCGCCTTGGCCTCCGCAGGCGTCAGGATCTCGGGCTCCTTCGCGTCATTCAACTGGCCCTCGATGTCCTTCACCTCGAACGCGGTCATCTCCTCGACGGGATTGGAGGTCAGGTAGCGTTTCTGGAGGGCAAAGCGGAGGACTTCCCCCAGCACCATCCGGTAGTTCTTCCGTGAGCGCGGGGCGAGATCCAGGCCCTTCAGCCAGCCGAGGACCACCGGCTTCGTCAGTTCGGGCAGCGGGATGCCGCCGAGATCCTTGGAGATGCGACCGGTGCGATCGCAGAAGTCTCGAATACTGGCCGGACGCAGGTGGCCTTGGGTGGCCCACGCCTTCTTGGCGGTGACCATCTCCTCGATGGCGTCGGACAGCGTCTTGACGCCCCCGGCTGGCGCCAGGCGTTCGACCGCGCTTCGAACCACCTCGACCAGGGTGCGTCCCGTGGGCGCGGCGGTTTCAAGGCAGTGCGCGAGGAGGTCGGCGGCTTCCGAAACGCTCAAGTGGTGGGGCGCAAGGGACCGATGCGCCTCCGTGAAGCGCCGGGCGACTTCGTCCAACGGGATGCGCACGCCGGCTTCCTGCAGGGTGCGAAGGGCGGCGGCGGCTTGGATTTTCTCGGCGTCCCCGAGGATCAGGGCCGCGGACCGGCTGGCCGCGAATTCCCCGCCCTTCTGCCGGGCGATTACCTTCGCCTCCTCCAGGGTTCGGCTTTGGAGGCACAGAACCCGCCCGCCAGTCACGCTGCCGGGGAAGGTGACGCGATAGCCGATGCCGCCGGAGGCGTTGATGCGGGGTCGGATCGTGATCCTCGGGTTGCCCCGCCATTCCAAGGTCTGGGAGGTGCCGCGGCGGGGGAACTCTTCGGTCCGGGATGCGTGCTGCTTCATTCCCGGAAAGGTACCATCAATCGGTACAATGTCGATACATTCTCCAAGCTGCGGTGGACTCATTCGCGTAAACCACTACGAGAGAGCCTATTAAAATG
>Ga0194116_10003201_pt1 | contig 19973 bp, 21 predicted proteins | sample TA2MahsurfametaG_4_FD_148617 | JGI IMG/M metagenome (GOLD analysis project Ga0194116, IMG submission 148617) | Freshwater microbial communities from Lake Tanganyika, Tanzania - TA2015008 Mahale S9 surface | ecosystem: Environmental > Aquatic > Freshwater > Lake | place: Tanzania: Lake...
ATAAAGGCGTCCAAAGCAGCATCAGTTAGAGTTGTCTTAGACGACTGGTACTCGATAATCGGCGATGATTGTGTCAAAACCACAAAAAATGGGTTTCCACCCATCATGACGTAGAGCGCCAACAAAAGGGTCGGAATAGTGTCTCGCCCGATTGGGTTTGTAGAATGGTGTGGGTTCCGACCCGTTTTAGGATTAAGACCCTGTCTTCTAAAGAAATCTTCCATTGTTTTACTCTGCGAAGCTCGCTAAATCATTCATATTTTGCGATTAAAACCCATCAATTTTTTAGTCTAAAAACGCCATTTCTATATAATTGCGCACATAAACATTCTTTTTTGCTTGTTTAATATATTCTTTTCGTCTATCCCATTTTATAAGTTGTGTCAAATTCTTATCTTTCAATGTGTTTGCGTGATATTGTATAATATTATTATTGTCATATTTTATTGGATATTTATATATTTTTGCCCGGAATATATACTCAGTATCTGCACCAAATCTTGAATTTTGGAAAAATCCTAAATAATTAAATAATTTTCGTTTAAATAAAATATTATATGATTGTGACTTTTTTTTTCTTATAATATGCATCTTATTATTTAAATGTACTCTCTCAAAATGTTGACCATATCCCCAAATATTATTACTATTATTTTTTAAACCATCTACCATATTTTCTATATATTTCGAATCAATATAATCATCTCCACCAATAAATAATAAATACCCACCTTTTGATATTAAAATCCCTTTATTTATAGAATAATATGTTCCACTGTTTACAGTATTTTGATATAATCTTATTTTACTATTTGAAAAATTTTTAACTATTTCAACAGAATTATCAGTTGAGCAGTCATCTACAATAATAATTTCTATATTATCATACGTATTTTCTAGTATTTTTGAAATAACATTTTTTAAAAATAGTTCATTATTATAATTAGGGATTATAACTGAAACCTTATTATTTGGAATAATATATTTTTCCTCAATTTTTCTTTTTACATCTATCATTATTGTCTTCACCATACAATCTATATTTTTAAAGAGATCAATATTATATTTTAGAATAATATTTACATCATTGTAAATAACAATATCATTCTCTATATGATAGACTCTAACAAAAAAACGATTTTTTGAAAACTTATCTTTCAAAATATTAATAATTTTTATTATATCCATTATTATATAAATATTATAAATATTATATATATTTTTTTGATATCAACATACGAATTCTCATCACTTTCTGAAAATATGCATGAAGAAGTATTCGGCTCTAAAATTATTGCCGAGTAAGGAGTTTTAAAATATTCAGATACATAACCGTATCTGGGTAAATTATAGTTTATTTTCAGAAAAAATTGAAATAAATTAAACAATTTTTAGATAGATATACCATTAAATTATCATGGCTTTTAGTAATTGGTACAGTTGCACTCCTTTTGAATGTGCAGCTGATGAAGAATCAGCATATTATATCAAGAGACAGCCATATTTTATGCTTGAATGTTCAAAAATTAAAGGAGCATCATTTGTGAATGAAATTTCAAAAAAAGATATTCCAGACATTACAGCCGAAGGATACTTGTATCTTACCAAAGAAGGAATTAACATTTTTGTTTTGGACAAAAATTGCACATATCTTCTTGGTGTTTTTGATTCTGAGAAAAAAAGAGTGTTACAAGATGAATACGATTCAATCAAAGAAAAATCAAAATCTTTGTTAAATCTCCATAATGATTTAACAAAGGCTAAAGCAGCATTAATGTATCAAAAAATGGTTGAAAAATATTTATCAGTTGATTCAGATGAATACAAAAAATCTTCTGAATTACTAACTCATTTCGAAAAACAATTCGCTGAATTGAATAGGAAGACTCATGAATTTGAAAAAGAAATTGAGGCAATGATTCATGAATATATTTTGAAAGAATTAAGAATACTGAATTCTGAAAATATTGGAATAAATATCCAAGGAACTTTGAATCATTATCTTAAATTTTTCATCAATAAAAAATATTATAAATATATATAAAATATTATGAAAAAATATAATCGAAAATTAGTTAGTTTCTGTGTTTGGGGAAAAAGTAATTTATATAATCTTGGGTTATTGGAAAATGCAATCCAAATGCCAAAAGTTTTTCCTGGATGGATTATGCATATTAGCTACACTCCTACTGCAAACAAAAAAATTATGGACGAAATTGCTAAATTTCCTTGGGTTGAAATGGAAATGTTTAATGAATCAAACCATAGTAAAAATACAATGCTTCGATTTTTACCAGGAATGCATCCTCAAAATGATGTAGTAATTTTTAGAGATGCGGATTCTAGATTACTAAAAAGAGATTATATGGCTGTTATGGATTGGCTTAATAATACTAATAAGCAAGTGCATCTTATGCGGGACCATTCAGCCAATAAATTTAGAATTATGGCTGGATTATGGGGCGTAAGAGAAGGAATAATTGCAAAACCGGAAATTGTGAATAAATTTTATGAATATTTTAAAAAACCTGAATTTGAAAAATGGACTGTCGATCAAGTATATTTGCAGAAATACATATACCCCCTAATTGAGGAAACTTCATGTGTTCATGCATCATTTAATAAATTTGAGCCTTGGGCAGTTTCATTTCCAAAAGGGTGTCCTCCAAGAAAATTTGGATTTTGTGGTCAAACATTTCATTATGCTCCTGAAGCTTGTAAGAAAATGAAGATGAAAAATGTAATGTTAGACAAAAAACGCATAATTTAGCCCCCAAAACTCGGGATTTTGCGATTGTAATAAATAAGAAAAGTTTTATAGTTTATAAAAATTTTTGCGTTTTATCCTCTAAAATTTCGCAGCCTCGACATTGGAATAATTCGGTCGTACTCAGTGGAATACCCAACAAAGTGAACCAATGCAACTTTCTTTTTTCCAATATTGAAAGAGCACAAAACTTTAACTTGATAATCACGCCCATCATCATCATCATTTACATTTAATTGTCGGTGTAACAAAAGCGCCATAATTGCATCTGATGCTGATATGTTTTTTGGGATTGTTGGGGTTTTTTGCAATGAAAGCAATGAGTTTGCAGCTGAAAAAGCTGCTGGTGATGCTCGTAATGTCTTTGTCATTGCAGATAATTCTAAAAAATAATATATTTTCTAGAATCAATTTTTTTAGCATTCAAGAGTGTAATTCATCCACTAATTCTTTTGGATCAGTAAAAAAGCGAACTTTATACCATTCCAAATTATGTTTAACAAACCCCTCATTTTGTAAATCAGCAATTAGCCGAACTAAATTATCATAAATACCTTTATAATTGTATATATATACTGGCTTCGATATTTCCTCGATCTGATTTTTGGTAATGACCTCTAATAATTCATATAAAGTTCCAAAACCACCCGGCAAAGCCAAAAATGCATCGCCTAATTCAATTAATTTTGACTGTCTTTCCGTGATATTATCAAAAATATAATCATCTGGATAGCCTTCGACTGTGAATTTTTTTATATTACTTGTAATCAATTTCCCACCTTTTTCCCGATATGTATCACTTACTACGCCCATAAGACCAACATTTCCGCCACCATAGGCTATTGCTATTTTTTCAGTATCAAATGAATTTACTAAAGTTTTGATTTCATCTAAATAATCCTGTTTTACTCCATTTTTTCCTGAACAAAATATTGTTAAAATTTTCATATATATCAAAATAAAAAAAAATAGAATTACTCAAAAATAAATTATAATTTTGATTGGTATAATGCACTAAAATCCTATTTTCCGCCTACACATTGGACAAACTTTTTTGATTTTCAACCAATCCAATAACGATCCGTTTTTGAAAAAATGCCCGCACTGTAAAAGAATAATTGGCGTGATTTCTTCAAAATCTTCACCAGAAATTGAACAATGGTCTTCACAAAACTTTTTTTCATCTGGGGTTAATTCACAGAAGAGTTTTTCTACGAATATTTGTGGAACAAGCAGATTTTTGCATTCATAAAATGCGTTTTCATGTTGTATGCAAACATTGTCTTCCGGAAAATTAGCATTCACGAGGTTTCTGCAATTGGAAAATGCATACTCGCAAATTTGTAGCAAAGTTTCCGGAAAAGTTATTTGCCTCAAATTGGTGCACCATGAAAATGCATACTTACTAATTTTAACAAGACCTTCTGGCAAAACAATTCGTTGCAACATTTTGCAGCCAGTAAAAGCAGATGATCGAATATTCCAGATAGGTCCAGCAAAAATAACTTCTTCAAGTCTTTCGCAATTCATAAAACAGGATTTATCGACCAAATCTACTTTCGGTGGGAGCATTATTCTTCGCAGATTAGTGCATGATGAGAAAGCTGATTTTCCAATTCTGTCAACATCTGGTGGCAAAATAATATCGCTAATTTTCGTGCAATGGCAGAACGCAAACTCATCAATTTCTGTGACCAATAGGGGTAACGTAAAAGAAGCCACATTGGAACATCCAAAAAATGATAGTGCTCCAATTTTTTGTAGTTTTGGTGGAAGAACAAATGAAGGAATGCATTTGCAATTGAAGAAAACCGAATTAGCTAACTCTCTGACCTTTCGTGGAATAACAATTGGTGTCTCCAAACTATAGCAACAATTGAATGCTGATATACCAATGGTATGGACAGTGCTTGGGATTTCAAAAGTAACTAATTTGAAGCAATTTTGAAATGATCCTTTCTCAATAACCTTCAAATTGGGATTTGTAACAACTTCTTTGAGCTTGATGCAAGAACAGAACGCATATTTCCCAATTGTTAGTAATGATTGAGGAAGGATCACTATAGTGATGTCTTCACGGTTTTGGAATGTCTTTGCTGGAATTTTTCGAACACCATTGGGAATGGTAAGCACACCATCTGGAGATAGTGGTAATGTACCGAGGTCCATTTTTTGTTGTGGATTATTATAAATAACATAAGTAAAAAATGTATCATTTTTTACTTTATTCCAGCCATCCCATATTTTTGTCCAATCCAAGGAAAAAACCCATTTCTTCGGCTTTCTCATTAGTGGACTTTGTCCCACCACCACGCTTGTATTTGGGCAACTTTCCAATGTCTTCATTGATCTGGATAAGTTTGTCCACATATTCTTCAACAGAATCATACTCTTGACGGATATGGTCAATTTTTTGCTTTAGCTTATCGATAAAGAATGGTTTGCTCATAAATGGGCGGAATTCACCCCAAATATTTGTCTGGAAATGATCCGATAACGTTGAAACAATGTCAGAAATTTCATAGCTAATATTTGCTTCAAGCTCAAAATGTTTTCTGTTGTTGACAATATGGAGCAAATGCATCATATCATTATCATCAGAAACATTCCACAAAACCGCCGGAAATTTGCATTCATAGGCTGGATATTTGCGCCGGATTTCTTCAAGTGCCTGAATACGGTGTTGACCCTCAATTACCTTCACTTCATCTGACCCAACATTGTAAGTAATGTGTATCATATCAAAAAAACAAATCTGTTGTCCAATCTTCACATCTTTTTCATAAGCGTCAAATAAAAGGCGGACATGTTCTCTGTCAATTTTGCGATTCAGAGCCCAAATTGGACTATGAAGAATCGGCAAACATTTCAAAAAGCACAAAGCCATATATCCTTTGTGCTTTGAATTTGGAATACTTGTCAATGGTTCAACATTTTCCAAAAAATTGTCAATTTGAGTTTTTTTGACTTGCTCTTCTGGTTCTTGATCTTCAATTTTTATTTGTTGAATATCATGATTTTGCATAGTAGAATTTTTGACCTTTTGGTCATCTTTGTATTTTTTTGCACTTAGCTTTCTTGATGCTTTCATTGCGATTTTTTTAATGAGTATAATGTTAAAAAAATTTCATTTTTTTTCAAGAAATTTTTAGAAAAAAGATAGAATACACTAATGATTGATTTTAGATATGTTAAGACGGTAAAACCGGGAACAATAGTTTATCATACATATAATGATATTTCAATAGAATCATTCAAAAAATTAATTGATAAATTATGTGCGTCTGGTGAGATTGATAAGGAAATTGTTATAAAAACGGACTTGAAAATGATGCATATAGTGAATGTTTTGAGTTTAGCCACAAAACGCTATGATATTCGAAAAAATATTGTGATTGGGATTATAAATTACTAGACCTCCTATACTAGTCTCTCCAGAATTTCTTGGATGTGAGTACCTCTCTGGGAATGTTGACCGTTTTCCTTTCAAAATAGTGTCCAGAATCATATGCTCTCTGGCAATCTTGCGTAGCATAAGGGTGGTCAGGATGAGGGATAACCCATTGTATGCCATTCCCAAAAAGCTGAACTGGAGTATCACCTTGAAATATTGTTTGAGGTGACAATCCAAGTTCAAACAAGAATGCTATTGCTTGATTTGACATCATTTTGGGTCTTTGATCGGGAAAAAGGTACACCAACGGAAGATCTGCTGATGCAAGATCCAAAACTGGTTTTTGAGGGGCGGCTGGTCTTGGAGCTTCCATCGGAACATGTATTGGAGCCGGAGAAGGTCTTGGAGCTTCCACTGGAGCAGGTCTTGGAGCGGGAGGAGGTCTAGTGGCTTTGAAATGGACGGGTTTTGAACCTCGTTCCACAGCAAAATCCACAAAAAGAGTCCGCACAAGGCTCGCTCCATTGGACTCATCAACGACTTCCGATCCATTCATTGCATCCAAGGCGGCTTTCGCTTCTTCTGGGGTTTGAAATGTGACAAAGGCAATTGTTCCATTTTTAGCAGGAGTAATTTTCACCACTCTGCCAAAGCGGCTGAAAAATGTTCTCAATACCGGAAGAGGTGGTAACTGTTGACCAACAGGTCCGTTCATGCGAACAAAAAGTTGCTTAGGGGCTTCGATTTCGGGTGAGGATGCGCGTGCTGCGCCTCCAGTGACAAAAGAAGACATCTCGTAAGATGTAAACCGGTTCTCTTCTGTCGGTAATCCTTTAAAATTATAATTTATTTTGCATCAATTTTTTATAGTAAATCTTCCAGCATTTTACCAATCCGGTCTCTTTGTATAGTCTTAAAAACTTCGTTTTCAAGACTCAAGCGATTAAAAACTTGAAAAGTTTTTATCTGCATATTATTTACAAAATTTATTTGAATAACGGATTTGAATAATACTTGATTATTTAGCAATTTTTTGACAAATATTGCATCTGTAATTGATTTGAATTTTACAAATCCAGTGTTTTTTGATCCAACAACGTTGCAATACTCTATATCTCCGTGTTTCTTGCACCGGCGCGCCAAAAGTTTTGATAATATATCATCGCAAATTGGGATTGGACAATTTGTGAAAACGAGATTTGTAAAAATTAATGTTTGTGATTGATTCGACATTTTCCATTCTTAAAATTGATCATTTATTTTAATTATTTTTTCATTTTTAGAAAAAATTGAATAAAATAGTTACTGGACCCCAAAAAGACAAAAATGGACCACTGTGAACACTATATTCGTAATTGCAAATTTGTATCGCCCTGCTGTGGCAAAATTTACACATGTCGCTTTTGTCATAATGAAAATGAAACTCATGAAATTAACCGTTTTGAAGTGAAGGAAATAGTATGCTCCAAATGCAATCACCAGCAAGCAGTAAGCAACCAATGCACAAATTGTGGAATTGAATTCGCCAAATATTTCTGTAAAATATGCAATTTTTTTGATGATCGCGCGGAAAAAGGATATTACCATTGTGATAAATGTGGAATTTGTCGAGTAGGTGAAAACCGAAATTTTGTGCATTGTGATATATGTAATAGTTGTGTTATTGATAATAAAGGTCATGTTTGCAGAAAAAATGCATTCCGTACACCTTGTCCTGTATGCTTGGAAGACTTATTTATATCCACGCGTGGAAGCTATATTTTAGCTTGTGGGCATCCGATTCATATTGACTGTTTGAACGAATGTATAAAAAATAATAAACGGAATTGCTCATTATGCCGGAAAAGTATATATAGTGGCGAAGATTTGCAAAAAATAAACCAGTATATTGATGCACAAATTGCATTATTCCCATTTGGCGAAGATATTTCTTATAATATTAATTGCAATGATTGCCCATTTAGTGGCGAGGCAAAATTCCATCCTTTTGGAATGAAATGCGGTGGATGTGGTGGGTATAATACGACTAGGACTTAAGAAAAAAATATTTAGATAATATAAAAAAATGTCTTTGAACCAGACTAGGACAATGCCGGTTTTCGAAAAAACATACATACGTACATCAGAACCATCAATTTCATTTACAAACTCATTTGTGCAACCCCGCCAACCATCATCTGATGCTAAAAAATTCCCTATTGATTACAAAAAAGTGAATCCCATACTTATGGGATAATTTGACCTATCCTAAAAATTGATTTATTTATATATTATTGATAATAGTATATAAAAATGCAATCACAATCTCAAAAAACTTTCCCAATTTTATACGGTGTATCCAAAACCGATAAAATAAAACAATGGCAAATTTCTGTGAAACTTAATGCGGATAAAACCGCCACCATTGAAACCCAAAATGGGTATGTCGATGGGAAAATGAATGTCAGCCATAGGATAATAACAACTGGTAAAAATATTGGGAAAAAGAATGAAACCACTATTTTTGAACAGGCGGTCAGCGAAGCTGAAAGCAAATACAAAGATAAAATTGAGAAAGATGGATATTCCTTGGACGCCGACAATATTGAAGAAAAAGTATATCCAATGCTGGCAAATAAATTTGACCCAGATGCCATAAAGAAGAGTGGAATTGTTTTTCCTTGTTTCGTTCAACCAAAAATGGATGGAATCCGATGTATGACCCATCCAAGCAAGACCGGTGAAATAACATTTATGAGCCGGAATGGAATGGAATACAAAGGGATGGACCATCTGGTTCCCGAACTACAGAAATTCTTTGAAATTGCAAAAAAAATGGGCTATCCCAATATTTACGCAGATGGAGAATTATTTACCACAAAAATTCCATTCGAAGAAATATCTGGGTGCGTTCGAATGGATGAAACTGAAGATCCAGAAAAAGATAAAAAGTTAAAGCTTATCGATTACCATATTTATGATATGTATGACCCGCAGAACAAAGAGCTAGATTATGAATCCAGAAAGAAAATATTGGACGAAATTTTCAAGAAAAAGAAGTTCAAAAAACTGGTGAATGTTGAAACCCAGGAAGCCCCCACCAAATCAACCGTTAAGAGCCTTCACGATTATTATGTTGAAAAAGGATTTGAAGGATTGATTCTACGTAACAAACTTGGTCCCTATTTGCTAGGATTCAGAAGCAATGATTTAATGAAATTCAAGGCTTTCCAAGACGATGAATTCGAAATTTGCGGATATCAAGAAGCATCCGGAGAAGATATTGGAACAATTATTTGGAAATGTTACTATACTAAAAAAGATGGAACAAAAGATACATTTAATGTACGACCGCAAGGAACAAGAGAGTTCCGCCGCAAATTATTTCAAGATGCAGAAAAGAATTTCAAAAAATTATTTCTTGGGAAAATGCTGACTGTGAGGTTTTTAACTCTGAATAAATACGGCTGCCCAACACAATTGACTGCTGTAGGAATACGTAAAGATCTTTAAGATAAAATTACATCAAACGCACCTTTTTTAATCAAATTCGCCAACGAAATATATAATTTTTTATTTTCATCCGATTTTTTTACCAAATAACCTTCCAATACTTTTTTATTATCTTTATTAGCATTATTAACAAAATTTTTATTATATATTGCAGAACCAAAATCAATAATCATAAAATCAATATTTTTACCTTTTTTTATAACAATGATATTATTTTCATGTAAATCTCGATGATACACACCTAATTCATGTAATTTTGCAATTTTTTTATTTAATTTTTTCTTATCTTTTTCATCAAAAATATCTTTTTTTTGTAAATATTGATATAAAGATATTCCATCTATATGTTCCATTGAAATTAAAGAATATACCTCAAATTTATTTTTATTAAAAATAAATGTAATATCATATACTTTTGGTGAAATTGAGTATTTATTTAATTTCTTTAATTTTTCATATTCATTTATATTTTGTTGTAAAAAATATTCGATTCCTCCACTCCAATAATTACCATTAAATTTTTGCATTTTAATCACATATTTCTTTTTATTTTTATTTGCTAAATAAACTGACCCATATGCACCTTCATTTATATAATCTATTTTAGTATATCCATAATTTTTAATATAATCTATATCATCATCAAATGAATTTATAAAAAATGATAATTTATGTTTTTGTAATATTGATTTTAGTTTTGATTCAAATAATTTAATTTTATATTCTTTTTCAAATATTTTATATAAAAAATTCACTTTTGCGTCTTCCTTTTCTAATTCTTTTGAGTATAATTTATTTATTTCTTTAACAGATTTGTTGTCAAGTTCAGATATTTCTTTATCTATTATTTTTTGAGATTCTATTATATTGAAGACAACTACCATATAATAATTATAAGAATTTATTTATTAAAAAACACATTAATAGTTGCGCCAGATGTATTATTTATAGTCATCTTTTTACCAGTCTTTTTGTCTTTATAAGTGGTCCCAGTAATTTTATAATTTTTCTGAAAATCAATAATATATATATTCAACACTGTATTAGTAATACAATTTATAGTCAAATTTGTTTTCAATCCATTCTTCTCTATAAATATATTAGATGTTCCAGTATTTCTTAAATGAAGTACAGCAACCGTTGAACATAAATCCTGGGGATAAAATGTATATGGTTTTTCAATAATGCGATTATATTGATAACTTATAGGTTGTAAATTATTAAATGTAAAACAATTATTGGAGAAATAAAAGTTTATATCTTGACAATTAGATCCAAATGTGAGTGACCTATCTTTTCCAACAATCATTTGAGTCCTTTGCTGAGCTCCACCTGGATTAATTACTTTTACACCATATTTAGAAATATATGCATCACTTGTACCCGTCAGATTGTACATCCAGCGTAATGCAGATGCATCCAATGGCATTAGTGTTTGGGCATATCCTGCTTCTGATGTAGTAAAATCACGAGATTTTGGTAGGAAAAAATCAACATCATTATATGACATTAAAGTATTAAATACTGAATTATTAATATAGCCAGCAATTCCTGGATAACGTATTGAAATTCCACTACAATATCCTTTATCACATGTAATATTACCTATACCTGGCATTATTGTTGACCCAAAACCATTATCATGAGGATGGGCTAAACCAAAACCATGACCAAATTCATGAATTAACGTTAAATATTGTTGTCCACCTTCTTTTATATTTTCATTAGTAGTATATTTATTTGATAAAAATAATACTACTTTATTATCAACAAATGCTGGACGTAAATATTGATATTCTGGTCCAAGGCAAGCACCAAAAAAAGGTAAATCAGCTAAAACACAAACAACATCTGAGTCTGCATAAGAAGTCGTAATTGACGATGTTTTATTTCCAAATGATGCATATTGTGAAAATGCATTATGAGTTTGTGATTGATAGTATGAGGACCAATCTGTTGGAGATGTAGCATAAGAAGAAAGAATATAATCTATTGAAGGATTTATAGAAGGGTCATCTGTTGACTTCCAAAAATAAAGACTAAAATTACTTATTTTGGATAAATCAAACGCATATGTTCCAGTTATAGATGACAAGTAAGGATTATTTGGGAGCTCTTTTACAACAATTGAGCTTGAAGGTATTGATTTAGATTTTAAGTAAAATGATTTAATTTTTTTTTTTAATAAAGCATCTAAATTAGCATTTCCACAACGCGGCGGATGTTCCATAATTAGTAAAATATTTTAATAAAAAAATGAAAGATTAATTAATTAATTATTATATTATTACTAAAAGAAAATGATTAAAATTGGTATGCTACTTTGCATATTCATTGGAACCACTGTTGGTATCCCAATTTTTTTTCCAGTGATTTCTAGACCAATTATTAACAGTCAGAAAAGAATTGAAATACCGAATGATGATTGTGGAATTTGCAACTATGTTGTTGCTCATTCGGAAGAACATATATCTAATTCAACCGCTGAAAAAGATGCGAAATATACCATGAAAAAGATTTGTGAGACATTGCCAAGAAAAAAGCAGAACCAATGCATGACAATGATACAAGATAATTCAAAAAGATTGATTCGTATGATTTCAAAAAAAGAGGATTCCAGCATCATTTGTTCCGAAATGCATATTTGTTCAAAACCACAAAATAACATTACAGATTGCAATTTTTGCAAATATGCTTCTGTTAGAATAGATGGATTTTTGAACAGAAATCATACATTGTATGACTTAATCAATTTTGCGGAGAATTTTTGCGAAGATGTGTCTGAAAATTACTATGAATCTTGCACCAATTTGATGAATATTCATTATTATGAAATTATTGAAAGATTGATGGACAGAAATAATCCAATTGATGCTTGTGAGGCTGTGAAGATCTGTTCCGGGGGAACCTAGGGTTCCCCCGTAGCCCCCTCCTCTTAATGAGGGAGGGAGGTATAAAATAGATCGTTGATATATTCCATCAAAAAATTATAATATAAATTATTCAATCGTATCACTCTCATCAAATAAGAGAGTGTCTAACTTTGATTCTTCTAATCTCAAAAAGAAGCACATGGTCCAAATTGTATTCAAATACCAAAATAATATAGGACTATACACTATAAATGAAACTTTTATCCAAAGTTGCTTTTCTGCATAAAATAGGTAGATATTTACATATATAGAAATTATTATTTTTATTTGATACATTGTTAAAATATAGCTATTTTTAGTTTTATTCCCATAATAGCTCAATAATAAAATTGGTATCAAAAATAAATATTCTTGAATGAAACAACTAAAAAATAGAGTTCCAATAAGATCAAGAATAATATTTGTTTTAATTATTTCTTGTAAAATAGCTATACGTTGATTGTTATCCATTTTATAATATTTGTAAATTATTTTTATATTATATAAAGAATGGATATAATAAAAACTCTTATAATATTATTTTTAGCAATAATTTTTACATTTAATAATGAAATTGTAAAAACAATATTAAAAGAATATTCTAAGAAAAATTATATCAATAAAGACAAATGCTTCAAAATTATGAGTGAAATTGATGACATATTAAAAAAATATAAGATAAAATACTATTTTTCTGAAGGAACTGCATTAGGATTATATAGAGATGGTGATTTAATAGACTGGGATGATGATATTGATATTGCAATGGAAGAAAAGGAATATAAACTGTTTCTAAAAAAATGTTTACCAGAATTAGTTAATAGAGGATATTATTTATTATATGTTTATTCAGGTCATATAAATCGAAATTTTCTGCATTTAATAAAATATGGACACTTAATTGATATAGAAAATATTATAAATAATAAAAAATGTATATCAAAAATTGGAGAACCGTGTAATGAATTATTGCCTCATATACAGAAATTAACAGAAAAAGAATGGAGAGGAAGAAGATTTCCCGTTCCAGAAGAAAGCTATTATGTTTACCTTTACGGAAAAAATTGGAAAGTTCCAAGGAAAACCAAAGATCAAAAAAATGTATAAAAAATTAAGATTTATAGCAAATCACAACATTACGGCGACCATCAACTTTTGGTGTTAATTTTACACAACCATTTGCGTTAACATAATTACCTGTAGCAGAAGTTATTCGTCCTTTTGCAGTAGTTCCGAGAGGATAGTAAGGATTTGGCTGATCATTTACTACAGCATATTGCCAAGAGATGGTGCCTTTCCCATTTATGAAATATGTATTCAGATAACGCACTAAATATTTTCCGGTTCCAACTTCTTGAATATAATCATCGGTGGCTTTGTAGCCAATAACTTTGGCTTTACTGTCATAAATAGGAGTGGTTATAAACCAGTGAGCAATGTAGGGTGAGGCTTGTAAAATTTATAATTTTGCAAAGCAAAATTATAAATTTCATTCATTATAAATTCGCTATACGAATTTATATGAACAACGACTTCTTTAGATTTGAATTCGGGGTCATTTTTATTGAAGTAAAATGATAACTTCGAGCACATAGTATAAGAATAGAAAAAAATAGAAATTTGCGTTTAATTTATAATAATAATATATATGAGCCAAATTATTAAAGAAATACAAGCGATTAAAAAATGTATAGCGGGGAAGAAAGAAAAATTCCAGAAATCACACTTGAATTTTGTGGAATTAAATAAGATTTTAGGGCGGTCACTGGAGAATATAAAGCCGAATCTTTTACTGGAATTGACGGCACATGAGGTCTTAAGTGATATGAAATTTCTGGAAATTATTGGAGACGTATTCAAAGTTGATATGGCGGATTATATCAAATCAATAAACAATGATTTCCATACATATAACATGCCGCTGGAAATGGAGGGGCTTGATATTGAGAATTTTGACGAGATCAAGGAAACAATTGCAAAATATTTGGCGGAATTACGAGCCTATTATTTAAATAAATTTCAAATGATCCAGTCATCTATTTCAAAGCAAGAGGCTGATGTCGATGAAATTAGCAATGAATTTAAAATAATTGAGCGAATAACTTTGGAGAAATTGGATGTGAATGATAAATCTTTGGCGAAATTAGAGAAGAAATATGCGGAAATCTTGGTGTATGTGAAGAATAAAATATCCAATTAAACCCTTTTCTCTCAAATAAATTCTATATTTCGCAAAGCGAAATTCAGAATATCATTAGAGCAAAAGTGCTAGCCCCAAAACGCTTGCATTTTTGAAGAATATAAGCTGGTGTTTGGGGGTAAGCCCCTTTTTGAAAGGGGCTAAGGGCTAAAAAATTGAAATAAAAAATTATGCATTTTTATTATTATATCTAAAATGGAACAATTATCCCGAAACTGTCAAATTGACGCCTTCAATGGAATTACTGAGATTCTTCGAACCGATGCAAAATGCATTACAAAAATGTTTTGCGGGACCGGAAAATCAAGAGTAATTCGCGAAGTTGTTTTGAATCAGAAAAAAGACCTGAGTATTATTGTATTCCCGTCTCTTGCTCTTATTCGGCAATTTACAAATGATTATTTACAAAATATACAATCCAAGGAATCACATAAGATATTGAATATCTCAAGTGAAATTTTGGATGATTTTACAAGCACAAGAGACCCATTGGAAATTAAGCAATTTCTGAAATTGGAAAAACAAAAAATAATTTGCATTACTTACCAGAGCCTTAAAACTTTGGTTTCCAATCTTGAGAATACCGTAATCGGTCTTGCTTGTTTTGATGAAGCCCATAGAACAACCAGTGATGGTGTGAAGGAGCTAATATACAATACTGACAAATACGAAAAACAAGTCTTTTTTACGGCTACCCCAATAAATCAAAATGGGATTACGATGTTTGAAAGAGATGAAGATGAAATAGGAAAATACGGTGATTGTGGAAAACTTGCGTCTGAATATACTTATCTACAAGGATTGCGCGATGGTATCCTATCATTGTTCGAACTCAGAGTAGATTTATACACAGAAAATACAGTTGAACACATATATGAGAGTATTGCGAGAGCAATACTAGCATCTGGAAATCAACGTGTTCTTACATTTCATGCTGATACATCTGAGAGTAGTTCATCTGATACATCCGTTTTACGATTTGTTGATGAAAAATTATTCAAAAAAGTGTTTCAAAATATATCTGAGAAAGAATTTCCTGAGCTTTTAGGAAAGATTCAGAAAATAACATTTATTCCAATTACCTCTGGAACGAAGAACAAGGATGAAATTCTTGATAAATTCGATAAATGTGGCGATGATGAAATATATATTGTGTCATCTTGCCGCACAATCGGTGAAGGCGTTGATACCAAAAAAGCGAATATGTGCGTGTTTGTGGATCCAAAGTCTTCAATCAACGCAATTATTCAAAATATTGGAAGAATATGCCGGAAAGTCAATCATGAAGAAAAACCAGCAACTGTCTTAATACCTGTCTGTATCAATATCGATAAATACCGCGAATGCGGCGAAGATTATGAAAAAATGGACGAAGTATTGCGAGAGCAATTGAATGATTCTGAAGATGGGAATTTTAATGCAATTATGAATGTTTGTGCTGCTCTTAAACAAGAGGACCCAGAATTATTCGAATTATGCTTGAAATATCCTACCCAATTTACTGATTCGGAAAGGAAGCATTCCTTGAATTCACAAGGATGCGACTTAGGAGATGAAGTTGATTACTGTGATATTGATGAAATGATTGAAAACGGGGAACCTGTTGAAATTTATACTTTAAGTATCGAAGAACCGATTATTTCACATAATATGGATAAGTCTGATGAGTCTGATAATATTAAACGATTCTATATGAATTTGGGAAATGATCACGACGACGAAGAACCAAAATATTATGAAATTATTTCGAAAGAAAGGAAGAAAAAGGAAAAATTAGATGCACCATCTGCTAAAAATAGACCTTACTTAAATATTTATCAGAATGATGAAATTAAACTTTCTTGGAAAATTACTGATTCAGTTATGAATGGAAAATTTGGAAGCGCATTAATTGATTGCTGTGTTGAAAAATTGGATAATTTTGAAAAATGGACAATCAAATTTGAAAAATTATGTAAGTTTATTAATGAGAATGGAAAACGACCATCTTGTAGTGCTAAAAATCCAGATGAAAAAAAATTAGCATCATGGTATATTCATCAAAAAAATATATATAATCCAAATGGACCAGAAACTAGCAAATATATTATGAAAAAAAATCCTGAAATCTGGCAAATTTGGACTGATATAATTACAAATGAAAAGTATAGTAAATTCTTAGTTATTGATTATGAACAAGATTGGAAAATTAAATCTGAAAAAATGTTGGAATTTTATGATAAGGAACAAAGAAAACCATCAAAATATTCAAAAAATTCAGATGAAAAAAATTTATTATCATGGATTAAAAATCAAAAACAAATTTACAACCCAAAAGGTCCGGAATCTAGCAAAGAAAGAATGAAAAATCCTGAAATCTGGCAAATTTGGACTGACATTATTTTAAATGAAAAGTATAGTAAATTTTTTGCAGAACGATTTGAAAAATGGAAGAATGATAAAATAAAAATGATTAAGTTTTTGGATGAGAATAGAAAAAAACCATCAAACCATTCAAAAAATCAAGAAGAAAAAAATATAACATCATGGATTAAAAATCAAAATATGAATTACAACCCAAAGGGACCAGAATTTAGCAAATTTATTATGAATAATCCTGAAATCTGGCTAATTTGGAATGACATTATTTTAAATGAAAAGTATAGTAAATTTATTGCAAAACCAGCAGTACGATTAGAAAAATGGAAGAATGATAAAATAAAGATGATTGAGTTTTTTGATAAGAATAGAAAAAAACCATCAAATCATTCAAAAAATCAAGAAGAAAAAAATTTAACATCATGGATTAAAAATCAAAAACAAAGTTACAATCCAAATGGACCAGAATTTAGCAAATTTATTATGAATAATTCTGAAATCTGGCAAATTTGGAATTCTATCATCAATGATCCTAGATATAAGGAATTTTTTTATGTTTCACAGTCATCTTCTCATCCTCAAAAGAGAAAGATTTCTACAGAAATACAAAAATCCAAATCTCAATCAAAATTTCCTAAAAAGGATTCAAATATCTGCGAAGATTTTTCAGAAGCCTCTGAATCAGAATCGGAAGATGTTTTCATGTCATCTTCTCTTCCTCAAAAGAGAAGATTTCAATAAATATGTTGATTTTGTAAAGAAACTCTTTGAATCATACTCAAATGTTTAAAATATTTATTTCAAAATTTTTATAAAAATAGACCGGTATTTGGGGGTTAGCCCCTTTCAAAAAGGGGCATAAAGAATTTGTTATAATTAAAATCATGACAACCGAAATTCAATCCCCACGCCAGAAATACTGGAAACCAACAGACGAGAAATTACTTGAAGAATGGGCGGACCATGGTAAATCTTTTCGCTGGATGCACGAACAATCCCGCGTCAAATTCTGGAAAAGAAATATCCAATTCCAGGTCCCCGTCATTATTCTTTCCACTCTGACAGGCGCCGCCAATTTTGCCCAAGAGCGTGTGCCAGTGGAATATCAAGGGTATTACGCCATAATTGTAGGATTTTTCAACATTATTGCCGGTATTATTGCCACTATTCAGACATTCCTGAAAGTATCTGAATCGCTAGAGGGTCACCGAGTTGCCAGCGTAGCTTGGGGAAAATACTATCATAATGTGAAAACGGAGCTCCAGAAGGAGCCCGATGACCGCGAAGATGTAGTGGATTTTATGAAATATGCAAAAATGGAATATGAGAAATTGGTGGAACAGAGTCCTCCTATTCCGCCGGAAATTGTTGACCGATTGAAAACGAATGTTGGCAAATCGGATGTTCATGTTCATTTGCCGCCGAACGCGGGGGTTTTTGAGAAAATAGAAATTGGTAAACAGGGTATTCGGATGGTTCCAGAGTCATTGCTTAAAAAGGATGAGCCAAAAGAGAAATCCAATATGGAGCGCGTATTACAAGAATTGGACAAATCGGATAGTTTGCCACGAACAGAGCGGCGGTTAAGTAGGGCAGTAAGTTTTGCGCCAAATGCACGTGCCCATATTGAAGAGCCAGTAAATACGGGTATTTCTCTGTCAAATAAACTTATGAGTTCATTTAATCAAAAAGTTGAGGAAATTAAAGTTGAAGTGAATAAAGAAATAGAAGATTTAAGTGTGGGTGTTGGAGATGAAAAAAAATAAATTATTTTCCAAATACTGAGCGCAGATAGTTTCCAGGTGAATTTTAATCATTAAAGATAACATAATTTACTAGATTTATACTAGCTATAATTTCAGAAAAACTTAGATATAAAATACTAAAAGATAAAAATATATTATTTATCATATATATAAAATATTTTTGAATAATTATTATTTAGTATAAATAATTTTATATATAATTATAATTATAATATATATTATGGGTGGATTTTTTTCTGGATTTTTTTCTACAAATAGCGTAGTGAATGCTTTTACCGGAAAAGGTAAAGGTTTTTCTGATTTTAGACCAACAGCTTTGGTAGAATCTGGAAAATTTTTCGAACTTGGGCGCAAAGGACAAGCAATTGTAAAAGGGACTGGTCCAGGAGGAAGGCTAGGAGCTATACATAATTTTGCAGTGGATGCTAAACATTCAAAGATAGCACAGGCGGGAATTGGAAAATTAGGTGCTGGTTTAACTGAAGGATTAAATCAAGCTGCATTAAAATCTACGATGGGTAAGCGAATTTTACATGATCAAAAACGAATAGATAGAAAGAAACTAAAAGATAAAAAAAAAAGAGGAATAAAAGATCTTCCAAAAGAAGAAATTATACCAGAGGGTGAATTTGCATATTTATTTGGTCCCTTTATGAAAGATATTTTGTTAAAAACTGTATCTAGAGATAATTTTATTGATGAATTTATTGATGCTATTAATGGAATGGCAGAATATAATAATAGAAATGATTTAAAAAAAGATGAAAAATTAAAAGAATTATTTGAAGATTTAAAAGAAGCATTGATTAATCATAGTTTTACAAAAAAACTAAATAATTTAGGAGAATTAAAGAGAATAAAAAATGAATGTATCGAATATCTAAAAAATGAAATTAAAGAATTACGAGACATTAATCCAAAATATCAAAATAAAGATAAAGAAAATGTTTATAATACAATTTTAGAATTTATAGAAAAAACTAAAATAGGAAATGCAGAAGAAAAAGAAATAAAAGTTATAAATAAAGGTATAAATGATTTTTTGGATGAAAAGAATAATAATAAGGAAGATGATAATATTGGT
>Ga0194116_10003202_pt1 | contig 19967 bp, 19 predicted proteins | sample TA2MahsurfametaG_4_FD_148617 | JGI IMG/M metagenome (GOLD analysis project Ga0194116, IMG submission 148617) | Freshwater microbial communities from Lake Tanganyika, Tanzania - TA2015008 Mahale S9 surface | ecosystem: Environmental > Aquatic > Freshwater > Lake | place: Tanzania: Lake...
TCTCCTGTGCAAGCTGGTGACCCTCGGTGCGAGTGAATGTCGCGTCACGCGGATTGTGGACTGCAAGCGCCAGGCAGCCACTGCGGTCGCGCCGGCCGACAATGGAAATGGCACCCCCGGCGGGCAGCGGCTCGATGCCGCGCAGGACCGCGTTTTCGAGCAAGGGCTGCAGGGTGAACTGCGGTAGCACGGCGTCGCGCGGCAGGGCCGTGACATCCCAACTGAGTCGCAGCCGATCACCCAGCCGGAGGGCTTCGATGTCGAGATAACGCGAGGCGAGCTCGCATTCCTCCGCCACCGTCACGAGGCCAGAGCCCTCCTTCAGGCTGGCGCGAAACAGATCCGCCAGATTTTCCACCGCCTGCTCCGCTGCCGCCGGATTGCTGCGGGTGAGGCTGGCGATGGAATTCATGCAGTTGAACAGGAAATGCGGGCGGATACGCGCCTGCAAGGCACAGAGCCGGGCCCTGGCCTCTGCCGCCACCTGTCGTTCCCAACGGTGCTGCACGTGGAAGAACCGCAGGATGAGCGCACTCACGATGGCTCCCACCACCAGGGTGCGACCGAAGAACTGGGGGTGTGAAAGCTCGATCAGGCTGAGCTCCCCGGGTACGGGACTGAGGGCCCACCACGCAGCCTCGCACACCAGGCAAAGCACCAGCAGGTAGCCGAAGGCGGCACCCCGGGCTGGCGGAAGACGACCGAGGTGGGGCCGCGCAAGACACAGGATGGCTGCCGCGGAAAGCGTCAGCAGCTGCACGTAAAGCGAGAGCAGGGCGAGATCCGGCAGGGCCGCGAGCGTGAGCCCGCTATCGGCCACCACGAGCACGAATACCAGCAGTTCGGACACCATCACCACCACGAACAGCGCGCGGGTGCCGCACAGATCGGGCAGAAAGCTCTCGGTTTGACTGCGCTTTGTGAGATCCATGCGTCTGCTCCCTTTCATCCGTGCGACCACGCGCTGTTTCCCTTCCGGGCATCATGGGACCGGCCATCCCGGGTGGTCCGGAGGGAGTCCCGCGTGGTCCCGGACGGCTACCGGGTGGTCATGGATCACTAGGATATACTGGAGTTCGATTCACCCAAGCGATTGCCAGCGTGACAGATTCCTCCCATCCCTCATCGAGCAAGGCCCCGGAGGCCAGCCTCTCCGGAGCTCCCAGCGGCGCCAACTCGGCCTGGGGCGGTCGCTTCGAAGGCCCCACCGATGCGTTCGTCGCCGAATTCACCGCCTCCGTGGGTTTCGACCAACGACTCTACGCGCAGGACATCAAGGGCTCCATTGCACACGCGAGCATGCTGGCTGCCAGCGGGATCCTGAGCGCGGAGGAGTGCGCGGCGATAGTCGCCGGTCTCACCGACATCCTCGCCGAATGCGAAGCCGGGAAGTTCCAGTGGTCGGTGGCACTGGAGGATGTCCACATGAACATCGAGAGTGCGCTGGTGGCTCGCATCGGTGCCGTCGGCAAGAAGCTGCATACCGCACGTTCACGCAACGATCAGGTCGCGACCGATATTCGGCTATACCTGCGCGACCAGGTGGACAGCCTCTGCGCACGCCTCGATACCTTGCTCGCCGCGCTCATCGATCTCGCCGAACGCGAGGCCGCGACCGTGATGCCGGGCTTCACGCATCTGCAGGCAGCGCAGCCGATCACTTTCGGCCATCACATGCTCGCCTGGTTCGAGATGCTGCTCCGGGATCGCGAACGTCTGCAGGACGCACGGCGCAGGATCAACGTGCTGCCGCTGGGCGCGGGCGCGCTGGCCGGCACCAGCTTTCCCATCCGGCGCGAGCTGACCGCAGAGCTGCTGGGGTTTGCGGCCGTGGCGGAGAATTCGCTGGATGCTGTTTCCGATCGCGATTTTGCGATCGAGTTCACCGCGGCAGGCGCCCTCATCATGGTGCATCTCTCACGCATGTCCGAGGAACTCGTGCTGTGGAATTCGCAGCAGTTCGGCTTCATCGATCTGGCCGATGCCTTCTGCACCGGCTCAAGCATGATGCCGCAGAAAAAGAACCCTGATGTGCCCGAGCTCGTGCGTGGCAAGAGTGGCCGCGTGGTGGGGCATTTGATGTCACTCATCACGCTGATGAAGAGTCAGCCCCTCGCCTACAACAAGGACAATCAGGAAGACAAGGAACCCCTGTTCGATACGGTGGATACCTTGCAGGCCTGCCTGCGGGCGTTTGGCGATCTCATCCCCAGCCTTGAGGTGCGGCGCGAGCGCATGCGTGAGGCGGCCGAAGCAGGTTTTACCAATGCCACGGATTTTGCCGACTATCTGGTGCGTATTGGCGTGCCCTTCCGTGATGCCCATGCCATCGTGGGGACAGCCGTGAAGCTCGCCATCGAGCGGCGATGCCGCCTGGAAGCGCTCCCGCTCGGCGATTTCCAGGCCCTGCATCCGCAGATCACCGAGGCGGTCTATCCGGTGCTCGACATCGCGAACGTGGTGGCCGCGCGAGACCATCTCGGCGGCACGGCGCCACGCCAAGTGCGTAAGGCGTGTGTCCGGGCGCGACAACGGTTGTCTGCGCTCCGCTGAGGCCCGGCTCCCATGCGTTACCGCCCACGCCTGCTGCATGCGTTCATCCTGCTGGGCGCGGTGCTGACGGGGACCTGGTTGGTGGTCGTGAATCTCGATCCCCAGACCTTGAAGGCTGCGGCGGTCGCGCGTGTTAAAGCGGCCACAGGACGCACGCTGACCATAGCCGGCGACCTGCAGCTGGCCTACTGGCCCAAGCTCTCGCTCAGGGTGGAACAACTCGAGCTCGAAAATGCACCGGGCTTCGATGCGCGACCGATGCTGGCGCTGGACACGCTGGAAGTGGCGGTTGGGATATTTCCGCTGCTGCGCGGAGAACTCGAGCTCGACACGCTCAGGCTAAGTGGCCTCACCGTGAATCTCGAACGCAGGAACGATGGCTCCACCAACTGGGATGACCTGGTCGCACAGAAGAAGACTCCCGGGGAGAACGACGCCCTCGGCAAACTGGCCGCGCTTGCGCTGGGTGGGGTGGATATCACCGGTACCGAACTCCACTGGATAGATGGCCTGGCGGGCCGCGAGGCTCATCTCACGGCAGCGAGCCTGCAATCAGCCCCCCTCGCCTTTGGTGAGCCGGTCGAGTTTTCCCTCAAGGGCGAGCTTGCAGCCAGTCAACCTGCGCTCAGCGGGCCGGTCGAGATGCGTGGCACTGCTCTGTACGACCCGGTGAAGCGCCGGTACTCGGTAACCCCTCTCGGTTTCGAGGCCCGCCTCAGTGGCAAGAAACTGCCGGGTGGGCGCGCTACACTGAAAGGCAGCAGCAAGGTGAAGCTCGATCCCGGCCGGCAACGATTGCTGGTCGATGCCCTGAGCCTCGAAGGGCTGGGACACAGCCTCACCGGCACCTTGGCGTTCGACCTCCCTCGTGCTGGCTTTCCCGCGATCGAGGGAAAGCTCGCGCTGCGCGGACAGGATCTCGCGAGTCTGCTGCGTGTGCTGGAGCTCCCGGTCGCGGAGCGGGTGGCATCGCTCGCAAGCCGGACAAGCAACATCGACAGCGAGTTCAAATTCGAGCCCGCCGCTGGCGCGCTGTCGCTCACGTCCCTGAAAGGACAATTACTGGGTGTGCAGATCTCCGCGCAAGGAGAGGCGGCAGAGCTGGACGGCGATCGGGCGCGCTTCGAAGGCGCGATGGAGCTCAGCGGCAACGATCTTCCCGGCCTCATTCTGGTTCTCAACCAGTTGCGGAATCCTACGGCCCCGACGCGCGGTGCGTTGGCCAAGGCCATGGGCAAGGCTGGAGATCGGCGTTTCGCATTGAAGACCCGCTTAAAGGGCGATCTCGGCAACAACGAGCTGAAGCTTCCACAACTTACCTTGGAGGCGTTCGGCACAACGACAAGGCTTTCAACGGGAGACGATCTGCCCTCACCGCAAGCGGTGACCACCCTGCAGGGAACGCTGGATTCGCGCGGACGGGACCTCACGCCGTTGGTGTTGGCTGGTGGCAGCCTGCAGGGGCTGGATGAAGATTCCCTTGGTGCTCTGGCAGCGCTCATGGCGGGACGCAAGTCCAGAGCCTACGAACTCACGACGGCGCTGGGTCTCGATCTCTTCGAACGACATCTGCAGTTGCAGGCCCTGCAAGGCAGTGTGCTTGGCAATCAGTTGCAAGGTGGTCTGGCGGTAGCTTCCGCTTCCGGGCTGAGTGGAGATCTCTCGCTGCAAGGGCCGGATCTACCTGCGCTGCTCGGTCTCGTGGGTGCGCTCAGCGCCTCACCTGCCGCGATTGAGACAGCCCGCCGACTCGCCACGGCCAAGGATCAATCCTTCACCACAGAGCTGCGGCTGAAGCGTGACCCGTCGGCGCGCAGGCTGGAGCTCGCGCCGCTTCGTGCCAGCGCTTTTGGCCTGTCCCTGAATGCGCAATTTCAAATGACCAACCCGGGCGTCGATGGCGCCGGCAAGGTCAAAGGCAAGCTCGCACTCGAGGGACAGGATCTGCAGCCCCTGTTTGCCGCACTGGACTATCCGTTGTTCGCCGGGCGTGTCGACACTCTCAGCCTGGAGGCGGCGGTGGACGGTTCGACGCGCGCCCTGACTCTCGCGCCCTCGGCACTGCGCGTGAAGCTGCATCCATTGGGCGATTCCGCACCAGCTGAGCTGTCGTTGTCCAGCGGCAAGGGTAGCGCCAATCTGGAGACCGGCACCTTCACCCTCGACCAGATTGTGCTGGCCGGTCCCGGCCTTTCCGGCACGGGCGGCTTTCGCAGGTTCGCGCGCGCCGGCGGCGAGCCCGGTTATGAGTCCAACCTGAAACTTCCGCCATTCAATCTGCGACGCTTGCTGATGACTTTGGGGCAGCCTGCACCAGAGACGCGTGATGCCCGTGCGTTGACGAAGGTAGGCCTGCAGGCGCGGACGGAGGGCGATGCCGTCCGGCACGCGCTCAAAGGCATGGTGCTGACGATCGATGAGACCACGATGAAAGCGGACCTGATGCTCGAGACCGGTGCCACGCCCGGAATCGATTTCACGCTGTCAGTCGACAAGCTGGATGCCGACCGGTATCTCGGCGCGAACAAAGAGGGCAAGGCGGACGTTATCACTCCGGAGGTTGTCGCGCTCGGCGCGATGCGTTTGCCAAAAGCGCGTTTGCGCGCCCTGCATATCAACGGCCAGGCCAACTGCGGCACCCTGCAGTATGCCGGCGCGCGACTTTCGGATCTCGACCTCCGCCTGAAGGCGGAGGCTGGCAAGCTTGCCCTGGCACCGGTCAAGGCCCAGCTCTACGGTGGCCGTTACCAGGGAGAATTCCTGCTCGATGTGCGTGACGAGACGCCCATCCTCGACAGCAACACGACGCTCGCCAAGATCAATCTGGAGCCCTTGCTCACGGACGTTGCGGACAGCAAGGATCTCGCTGGTGTGCTGAACTTTGAAGCCCGACTCTCCATGCGCGGCAACGATACCCGGCAACAGCTGGCAAGCCTCAACGGTCCGGCCTCCTTTGCCATCACGGACGGCGAATTGCGCGGGCTGGACTTGCCTGCGGTGCTGCGGGCGGCGGAGATCACCCTGGAAAGCAAACGTCCCCAGCTGCCACCGACCGGGGGCAGCACGCGTTTCCGCTCCGTCACCGGATCCTTAAACGTCGAGAAGGGTGTGGTGCGGAACCGGGATCTCCTGATGGAAGGTGAAGGCTTCCAGATCACGGGTGAAGGTGTATTGGCGGATCTGCCGCGCACGCAGATGGACTATGTCGCGCGTTTGCGCGTGCCACCAGCGAGCGGTGAGACGCAGGGCCACCGCTACAATCTGGGGGATTACGAGATCCCGATTCGCTGTCGCGGCCCGCTCGCCGTGAAGAGCTGCACCCCGGATCTTGCCGGACTCGCCGGCAAGGCGACGGGCCAGGCGCTGCAGAAGGGCGTGGAAAAACTCATTGAGGAAAAGGCCGGCGGCGCCGGCAAGGCCATCAAGAAGCTGCTGGAATTCTGATGCAAGCGGCGCAGTTCAGCGCGCGCCTCGTTGCCTGGCATGCGGCGGAGGGGCGGCACAGCCTGCCTTGGCAGACAGCACGCACGCCGTATCGGGTGTGGGTATCCGAAATCATGCTGCAGCAGACGCAGGTGGCCACGGTCATCCCGTATTTCGAACGCTTCATGCAGCGCTTTCCGGATGTCTTCACGCTCGCTGCTGCCGACGTGGATGAAGTGCTGCATCACTGGTCGGGCCTCGGTTATTACGCACGCGGTCGCAACCTGCATCGCGCGGCACAGATTCTGGTTGCTTCGCATCAAGGCGAGTTTCCCGAGGACATCGAGGCGGTGGTGGCCTTGCCGGGAATCGGTCGCTCGACCGCGGGAGCCATCCTTGCACTCAGCCGGAACGCACGACACCCGATCCTCGATGGCAACGTGAAGCGCGTGCTCACGCGACATTTTGCGGTCGAAGGCTGGCCGGAAGCCCCCGCCGTGCAGAAGAAGCTGTGGGTGCTCGCAGAGACCCTGACTCCGACGACCGACGTGGCGGTCTACACCCAGGCCATCATGGATTTGGGGGCCACGCTCTGTACGCGCGGCAGTCCCCTTTGCACGCGGTGTCCGGTGGCTGAATCTTGCCTCGCGAAAGCCCAAGGACGTACGGGTGAGCTGCCCACGCCAAGGCCACGCAAGGCACTGCCGGAGAAATCAACGCGCTTCCTGGTGCTGAGCGACGGAGACGGTCGATGGCTCCTGGAGCGGCGTCCCCCACGCGGCATCTGGGGAGGACTGTGGAGCTTTCCCGAGCTCGAAAAGGAACACGAGGCTGCGACCTGGGCGCGCATGCAAGGACTGGAACTGCAAGGGGGCCTGAAGGCGTTACCTGCGATCTCGCACACCTTCACGCATTTCAGGCTGAGCATCGAACCCCTCAAGGGCGTGGTACAGGCCTCGGAGCAGATGCTGCGGGAGGATGCCGGCCTTTGCTGGTATTCACCGGAGGCGCCTGCCGATATCGGGCTGGCCGCGCCGGTGAGCCGCTTGCTGGCCGCGCTGGTTGCCGATGAGCCGTCCTGAGTGCGCCTGACTTGCGTTTAAATCTGCCGGGGTCACGCCACCCGGGCTCTGGTATAAGCTGGCGCCCCTTTCTTGTTTCGGAGATCCCTGCCATGACGCGAATGGTGAATTGCGTGAAGCTCGGCCGCGAAGCCGAAGGTCTGCCGCGCGCGCCCTACCCGGGGGAACTCGGCAAGCGCATCCTGGAACAGGTGTCCCGTGAGGCTTGGACGGCATGGCTGAAGCATCAGACCATGCTCATCAACGAATATCGCCTCACACCCATCGAAGCGAAGGATCGCAAGTTCCTGGAAGGTGAAATGGAGAAATATTTCTTCGGCGAAGGGTCCGCGGCGCCCGAGCAGTTCACGCCGAAGACCTGAGGTTTTGCCTTGGCGAGTCGGGCTGCCCTCAGCGCCCATCCAGCGCGGGCAGGCGACGCTGCATCACTTCCGCAAAGCTCGCCAGCACGCGCAGGGTCAAACCCCAGATCACATGCTCACCGAACTGGATTCCCGGAGACACGGAAGCCGTGATGCCGGGATATTCGTATTCGATCACCCGAGCCTCATCGAACAGATGACCGAGGGGCACCCAGAAGACGTCTGCCACTTCCTGCGGGATGCGCGGACCGGCGAGCGCTCGCTCTGCCGCACTCACACGGTAAAGGTGGGGCCATAAGGTGAGGGCAGCGCGACTGGCGTTGTTTTCCACCAGACGCATGGGCAAGGGGCCGACGCGATGCTGCGGCCTGAGCGGCAAGCCGATTTCCTCCAAGGTCTCGCGCTCCGCCACGGCACAGGCGTCGGCATCACTCTGGCTGGCCCGACCTCCCGGGAAAGCTACCTGCCCGGACCAAGGGTCACCTTGGCGCTCGGCGCGGCGGATGAAACAGACCTCGAGTTGCGAGCGCCCCTCGGCGAGGATCATCGCAACGGCTGCCTGACGTGGATGGGGCTCGAAGACCCGGTGATCCAGCTGGACCCGACTGGAGGCGAGGCGGATTTCATCGAGAGTGAGCATGCAGGTAGAGGATAGCAGCTGGCCGGCTGCAAGCCACCGGGGTTGCCGAATCGACGGGGGCTTCAGCGCGAAATGGAGAGGGTCGCGAGGGTGTGTCCCGAGGCGGACCATCAAGGTTGACGATGCCGGGCGCAGCCGATTTAATACGCCCTCCCCGCGGGGGGGCCACCCCCGAATGACTGCAGGATCCCGCGGCCAGGTAGCTCAGTTGGTAGAGCAGCGGATTGAAAATCCGCGTGTCGGCAGTTCGATTCTGCCCCTGGCCACCAATCAAATTAAATACCTACATGAAAATTCCAGACGAGGCACTTCGCCTTCGTCGAGCCATGTAAGCACCCATGCAAGAAAATCTCTTCAACATCGCGCATCCGGACGAGCATACCGCGATGTCCCGATTGGGTGGCCTTGCTTGCAAACGTACTCCACGATGTTCCCAGAAAAGGGAAAGTGCAGAGAGCGTATTTCCTCTTTGGAGTTATCGTTCATTGATCCAGTATCTGGCTCACCCGGGCTGTCTTGCCGATGAGGCGCGAGAGCAAACGGAAGTTCTTCTCTTCGTGACGTAGGCGTCCTGCCACGATGGCTGGATGCACGCCGATCTCATCGGCGAGAGCGATAGCGTCTTCGGATAGAATTGTTGTCCGCACTTTGGCGGTGCGCCAGCTCTTTTCGGGGATCAATGCTTCCTTGGCCATGGCATCGGCTTCCGCTTCGACCTTTTGAGGGTTGCTGCGATCCAGATCATCGATGAATACGGGGGTCTCGGCTGTCAGATGCCGGGCAACGTGCGCCAATTCGTGGAACAAGGCAAACCAGAAGTTGTCGAGTCGATCGTGTCGCAATGTCAGTGCGACGACCGGTCGGTCGTTATCGAGCATGGCAGCGCCATCCAGGAAGGTGCGTTTAAAGTGCTTTTCGATGACGAGGGTGATGCCGTGGCGCGCAAGGTACTCGCGTGCAAGTTTTGGTCCCTCATCGAATATGGACAGCTTGGCGAGGTCACGCAACCAGGCCGGAGTGATAGTTCCATGCTTGTACTCTCTGACCACGTTAACGGCTCGCGCTTGCCGTAAAACGCACATACGCCAAGCCAAGAGAGCCGTCTCATCGGCTTGGCGATCCCCGCGCTGGTGCATCGGTGCGCGCAGAAAAGCCTGGTTGACTTGCTCGGGCAACAAGTCACTCATGAATTTTCGGATCAGATCTTCGGCGTATTCTTTGAGGCGCTGTGCATTCCCTTCAAAATCTCCGAAGCAGCCTCGCTCCAGCATTTCCCTGAGCGGGAAACGAGTGAAATCCATCTCCGGCTCTTTATCCACCACCGTGCTGTCCGTTTCCACCTCTTCGATCAGGATATCGGCAGGGATGCCCAAGCCCTGGTTGAGTCGGCGGATCATGGGCAGCGACAGCGGGCGCTTGCGCGACAGAACCTCAGAGATCTTGGAGATCGAGCCGATGTAAGGGATAAGGTCTTTTCGGGATAGCTGCATCTGGTCCATCCGGAAAAGAATCGACTCAATCGGGTCTACCTTGACCGGGGGAACAGTTTGGCGTTCAAAGTCCTGAATGACCAAGGCCAGCAACTCGAGCTCGTTTTCTTCCTTGGAGTTGGTCTTGGGATCGAGCGACATGAGAGCAGACAGGCGCGCCATCGCTGCTTCATAGTCTTCATCACTCTTGATGATCTTCACATTCACTGCCATCTCCACCTGTCGTTTGCTTGCCTCACACACGTATACCTAGAACTTTTTCTTGTCGTACTCGGCATGGGTCCCGACCCACTCCACCACCACCAGTCCGTTCTGATATCGCACCTTGACTACAAGCCGATATGAGTTGCCCTTGATGTCAAAGATGACTCTGTTGTCGGCCAAGAAATCCGCTCTTCTGTATCTGCGCTTGATGTCATGCGACGTTTTCCAGTTCTCACGCTCGACATCCATCTGCCATGCGCCCAGTGGGCCACGCGAGGCTGCATGGTCTTTTTTGAACGCCTCGAGGATGGGCAAACCCAGAATTCGCATGCAGGAACCCGTGTTCACGGTCAGAGGTGTATCATATTTCCCAAAAAGGGACAATTCAAAGAAAATTTGAGTTAACGAGAGGGAAATCGGAGGACTCGGTAACTGTCGGCCGACCGCTGACGCTCCTCCGCGCTTGCGGAGCCAGACCCCCGGCCGTTCAGGTTTTCTCGATTAGCAGGACCCCGGACAGCCCCGAGTAATGCTTGTCACAGGTGAGCAATTGCGCGCCCTCTTTCTGCGCCGTCGCGAAGATGATGGCGTCTGCCATTGCCAGTTTCTGCGCGCGGCTGACCTCTGCCGCTGCAAGCGCTATTTCCGTATCGAGGGGAACGACGCGACAGACTTGCGTGAACGCAATCACCTGATCTGCACGTTCTTCCCCCACCTCCCTCACCAGCCATTTCGTCAACTCGAATTGAACCATCGTCGGTACCAACCAGTTGGACTGTTCGGGCAGGTGTTGAACCAACCGTCCCCCGGTCGCTGACCCGACCAGCCACTCGATCCAGGCCGAAGTGTCGACAAGCGTCATCAAACCCGGTCCGACCGATCGCGGTAGTCCCCGGTTGAAGCTCCCCGGGCGATTCCGCTGAGCGATTCACGTTTGGGCACAGGTACCAGGAGCACTCCCGTGCCTTTTGGAATGAAGGCAAAGGTGACCCCTGCCTGCCAGTGCTGTGCCTCGCGGATAGCCTTGGGTATGGATATCTGGAATTTGGACGAGAGCGTCGCTGTCTGGCCCATATCATTACCTTTTATTTATCGATAGACGAACCGTAAGAGAGAGCTCTGCCTTTTTCAAGCTCAAGGACTGGCCAGATGGATGTTCCGGTGAAGTGACCCGGCAGAATCTGCGCACCACTAGCCGCCAGGGGATGGACTGGTGCCGCGCGCCATGAGCGCGACCGTTGCCGGCCTCGGAACTGCGGCACAGCCCTGTGTTCGAGATTTATCTTGATGCGCGAGATGTTCATGATGGGCCTCCCCAAGTGATCCAAAGCCATCCCCATGCCCTCCCTCTCCATCGCCGTCCCCACCCATAGCCGCACCATCAGCGTCCAGACCGCGGTGACCTTGCTCGACCTCCAGACGGCCCTGCGCGGACGCTGGGAGGTGCAGGTGCGCTTTCACAGCGCCTCGGTCATCAGTGATCTCCGCAACCTCATCGCCGCGCATTTCCTGGCGAGCGACCATGATGTGCTGTTCATGCTGGATGCTGACCAGGGGATACCGGTTCCTGCAGTGCTGCGGATGCTGGAGTCCGGGCATCCAGTGATCGGGGCGTTCTATCCTCGACGCAACTTCTTCTGGGACAACGTCCGGCGAGAGGGTGGGTCGCTTGATATCGACAAGGCCCGCATTCAGGCCACGCGCTTCGTGGGCAATCCTCTGTCGGACGCCACCGGCAACGTGCAGGTGGTCAATGGCATGGTGCGCGCAACGGGTGTCGGCGGCGGCGCACTCATGATTCGGCGCGAGGTGTTTGCACGGCTCTCAGGGGCACACCCCGAACTTGCGGGCGCAGGGTTTCCGAACGAGGACGAAAACCTGCCTTTACCCGAGCACAACTGGGGCTTCTTCAATCCAATCATCGATCCCGCACGCGGCCTGCATCTTGGAGAAGATCTCTCCTTCTGCCGACGCTGGACCAAGGGCTGTGGAGGGGAAATCTGGGCCGAAGTCGTGACTCCCACCGAGCACGTCGGCCAGACCGTCTTCAAAGGTGCCTGGCTTGATTACATCCAGAGCTTCGAAGGCGGATAATCCGGCGTCATTTCAAGCAGGCACGTCTTCATGACCAACGAGATTTCTGCAGCCAACGCCCCTGTGCTGTTTCGTGAGCTGCCTACCGCCGGGGGATCGCGGCTCGGCATCGCTTGCCTCAATGCCGAGAAATCCCTCAATTCCCTCACTCTGGAAATGATCGATCTGCTTTGGCAGCAGATGAACGCTTGGGCTCGGGATCCCGGCATTGCACTCGTGATGCTGGAAGGCGCCGGCGACCGCGCTTTCTGTGCCGGTGCAGATCTCACCCGTCTGCATGCGGCATGCCTCGCGCATCATGCGTCCGCCGAGCGCGATGACATCCGCGCCAACACTTACGCGCTCGATTTCTTCTCACGCGAATACCGGCTCGACTATCTGCTGCATACCTTTCCCAAGCCCTTGTTGTGCTGGGGCCAAGGAGTGGTGATGGGTGGCGGCATGGGCCTCATGGCCGGCTGCAGCCATCGAGTGGTCACCGACCAGCTGAGACTCGCGATGCCGGAGATCAATATCGGGTTGTTTCCGGATGTGGGTGGCAGCTGGTTCCTGGCGCGCGCGCCCGGCCACACTGGAATCTTCCTTGCCCTCACCGCCTGCCAGCTGGGCGCGGGTGATGCCATTTTTGCCGGCCTGGCGGATGTCTGCATCCCGCATGCGCGTAAGGCGGAAGTCTTGCAGGCCATACTGGCCCAGACTTGGCCCGAAGATTCCCTGTCCAGTCGGCAGCAGCTCTCAAGTTTGCTGTCGGATCACGCGGCATCGAGCGAAGCGCCCGGTCCTCTGCGCGAGCATCTGGATCTCATCAACGCTGCGTGCAGCGCCCCTGATCCGCAGACGCTCATAGCAGCCACAAGGGCTCTCAAGGACACCAGTGAATGGTTTGCGCGCGGGGTGGCAACCCTGGAGGCGGGCTCGCCCAGCACCGCCCTGCTTTCCATTGCCCTTCAACGGCGTCTCAAGCGCTGCTCGCTGGTCGAGGTGTTCCGGGCCGAACTGGTGGCAGCACTCACGTGTGCGGCCAGGCCCGATCTTGCAGAAGGCATACGCGCCTTGCTCATAGACAAGGATCGCAAACCTCGATGGTCGCCGGCCAGCACAGGCGCGGTGGACGGCGCCTGGGTGGAGGGCTACTTCCGCAGCCCCTGGACTGCGGAAGCGCATCCTCTGCGGGATCTCGGTCAGGCGGTGGCTGGTACCTGATCAAAGGCCGCCGGATCCGGTGCGGCCAGGCAACGGGCGAAGTCGTCGATGGTGTGTGGCCACTGGGTGACCATGCGTCCTGAACCCACGCTGTAGTAGTTGCCACAGCTCGCCTGCCACACTTCGACCTTGCGGATGGCTTGCTGGATGTCCTCGTTGTAGCGCGCCTCGACTTCGGGACGCACATCAAGGCTGACCAAATCCTCGCGCTGCATGCGCTCGATCTGCTGCACTATCCAGCCCACCTGGATTTCGATCATCGCGATGATCGACCCATTGTTGGTGTTGGGCCCATAAAGCATGTAGAGATTCGGGAAGCCACTGGTGGCAACCCCGAGATAGGCCTGGGCGCCATCACTCCAGGCATCTTCCAGTTTGCGTCCCTCGCGGCCCGTAACTTCTATCGCTGAAAGATATTTGGATACCTGGAAGCCGGTGGCAATGATAAGCGTGTCAATTTCGCGCTCGCGGCCGTCGGTAGTCACGATGCCACCTTGCGTGATTCGCGCGATGCTATCCGTCACCAGCTCCACCTGCGGTAGATTGAACACCGGATAGTAGCGGTTGGAGAAGAGTGGGCGCTTGCAGCCAAAAGGATGGGTGGGCGTAAGCTTTTTGCGCAGCTCCGGATCTTTCACCACTTCGAGATTCCGCCTCGCATAGCCGGTGAGATCCGCCTGCAGCTTCGGGTTGTCGAAGAGCATGAATTCGTTCAGTTCACGGTAAATCTTCGCACGGGATTCGTGAATGGCGTTCGGATCTTCACGCAAATGCTTGAGCTGTTCCTCCGTGTAGGGAGCATCATCCTTGGGTGCAACCCAGTTGGCCGTTCGCTGGAATACATGCAGGCGGGATGTCTTCTCCGCAATTTCAGGGATGAATTGCACGGCGCTCGCCGCACTGCCGATCACCGCCACCCGCTTGCCGGTGAGATCATGCTGCTGGTTCCAGCGGGCCGAATGGAACATCGTGCCGCCAAACTCGCTTAAGCCCTCGATCTCGGGCCAAGCGAGATCATTGAACATTCCCATGCCGCTGATCACGATCGACGCCCGGTAAGTGGTGCAATCGGCCGTGCTCACCTCCCATCGGGAAGCATCATCCTGCCAGTGGGTCGCACGCACTTCGGTATGGAAGCGCACGAAAGGCAATACCTTGTACTTGGTCGCCACCTGCTCCAAGTATTCCAGAATCTCAGCCTGGCCGGCGAAGGGACGCGACCAGTCACGCTTGAGCTCGAAGGAGAAAGAGTAGAGGTGCGACTTCACATCGCACTCGGCTCCCGGATACCGGTTGTGCCACCACGTGCCCCCCACACCTCCGGCTTTCTCCAGGATGAGGAAATCCGTGATACCGGCCTCCTGCAGCTTGATGGCCGTGCACATCCCGCCCGGTCCGGCACCGATGATGAGGATGCGATAGTCCGTCTTTCCTTCTCTGCTCACGCTGTTCTTCTCCGAATCGAATCTTTTTGCGATCAGTCCTTGGTCAGGGGAGAGGTCAGCACTTCCACGATGCCAACACCCACGTTCACGGCACCTGTCAGTACTTCACCCGCCACTCGGGATTTCCAAGCATATCGGACGCAGGCCGAATCCGGTCAGCTTCGCTCCAGCAGGGACACGACCAGTCCGATGAGCCCACCGAACACGCCGCCCCACACCACCAGCCATCCGAGATGTTCGCGGATCATGTCCTCGACGATCTGCTTGACCTTGCCGGGCGTGAGCTCTGCCAGGCGACGGTCGATGATTTGCTCCACCTGGGCCACCAGAGAATCCGTGAAGCTGGCACTCTTGTCGGAGTCTCCCTGATTGTCTGCCAGCTCGGTCACGATGCCCTTCAGCTTGGCGATGATGGGATCCTTGAGTGGCAAGAGCGCCTTGCGTCCCCCCATCATGTTGAGCATTCCCCCCATGGGGGATTCGGTGATGGCATCCGTCAGATGCTCGAACACGCGGTCAAAGTCGATGCGATCCGTCACTGCGCCGGCCACGTTCGAGCCTTGCATGGCAAGGAAGCGTTCTATGTGCTCGCGCGAGAAGAATTCGCGCACGATGAGCTGCTTGATGCCGGCCTTGAATTCCTCGAAGCGAATCTGGATGACGCCGGAGCCGTAAAGGCCAGGCACGCGCTCGAAGAGCATGTGAATCGCGATCCAGTTCGTGATGGCCCCGGACAGGGCAAAGGCTCCCATCGCAGTGACAAAATGGCCATGGTTGGGGATGAAGTACCCGCCCACCCAGACGATGAGGGCGACAAGGTTGGTCACACTGCTCTTGTTCAGCACGGGGTCTGTCTCCGGGGCTGGGCTCGATGGAAGGATAGAGTTCAGAGGCGCGTCACAGAAGACGCTGTCAGGGCGATCTAGAGAGGAATCCGGTGGCGCTCCCACTGGGCGGCATGTGCAGCTGTGGTGCCTCCAATCAGCTCATTACTGACCAGACGTTTCAGCATCCGCCCGATGATGAGTTCATCGGTCACGCCGATTGCGCCATGCAATTGCACTGCCTCGCGCCCCAGCCGGCGACCTTCTTCGCCCGCGCTGGCCTTCGCCGCCGCGATGAAAGGGGCAGCCGTCGCAAGGCCTGCGATGTCCACTCGCAGACGAGCCACCTCGAGCAGTCCTTCCACACGCGTGACCTTTAGCAGCATGTCCACCAAACGATGCTGCAGGGCCTGGAACTCGATGAGCGGGCGACCGAACTGCTGCCGCTGGAGCAGATACTGCTGGGTCCGGCGCGTGAGTTCGCGCATCAGGCCCAGGCTCTCACTGGCAAGCAGCAGCGCATGCAGGGCAGCGGACTCTGCGAGCGCATCAGACAGCGTGCCGGAGAATTCGAGTCTGGTGTCCGGTTTGGCGGCCACGAGTTCCACGTCCCAATGTGACCTGCCATCAATGGCTGCATGGGCATGAAGCCGTACTCCCGCTGTCTGGGCTGGCAGCAGGAAGAGCCCCGGAGTCCCGGCTTCCTGTGCGACCACCAGCAAGGCATCACAGCCCGCGACATCAGCGACACCAGAACAGGTGCCATGCAGCGAGAAGCCGTCACCGCTGCTCTCGCAGCGCAGAGACCAGCCGCCATGTTCAGGAGCAAGAGAATCCGCCTCGTTGAAAACCAGCGCAGGACGACTTTCTCCAGCCATCCAGCGGCCGAGCAGCGAATCACGCACGTCATCCCCATTTGCACGACTCAACAGATGGCCGCTGAGTGCCAACTGACTCAGCAGCGGCTCCACCATCAAGGACGGCGACAAGGTCTCCGCCAGCACGCTCCATGCGGAGAGCGGCAAGCCCGAGCCGCCCACGGCCTCCGGCAGGCATGCACCCAGCCAGCCGAGTTCAGCGAACAGGGGCCAGTGCGCAGCCGGAGTTTCCTGCGTCATCTGGTCCGGATAGAGATCCGACAATACCTTGCGCGCACTGTCGGCCAGTGCCTGTGTCTCGGGAGCGTCCCCCGGCAGCAGCCTGCTCATCCCCACACCTGGCGCAGGGCGCGCATCACGAGGTCGCGCTGAATCTCGTTTGAACCGCCGTAAATGGTGGCGGCGAGATTGTTGAAGCAGGAAGCAAGTGCTGGCGCCATGGGCAGACCGCCGTCCGGCGCGCTGTCGGGCGGCCCGAACAGCATGGAGGCATCGCCTGTCTCCAGCGCCAGATCATCGATACGTTGCAGCAGTTCGGTCCATTCAATCTTGATGAGGTTGGCGCTCGCCGCGCGCATGGCCCCGCCGGCACCCAGCGCACCCATGCGGAATTCCATGCTCTCGTAAGCCAGCAGATCGCAATCAAGCTGCGCGAGCGCCGCGGCGATGCGGGGAGAGAGACGATTGGCCGCCCTGATCCGTTCGATCAGTTTCTCCAGGCGTCGTCGCAGTCGTCCACCAAAGACGAAGGAGCCGCGCTCTATCTCCAACAGGTAGCGCGCAATCTCCCACCCCTGTCCTTCCTCACCCAGACGGCAAGCCGTGCTCACTTCGACATTGTCGAAGAATACCTGGTTGAATTCGTGATCCCCGGAGAGCATGCGAATCGGCCGTACGCTCACGCCGGGCGTGTTCATATCCACCAGCAGAAAGCTCATCGCCGCGCGCGTATTTTCCCGCGCCGTGCGCAACAACACGAAGATGCGATTGGCATGATGCGCGTCGGTCGTCCAGATCTTGGAGCCGTTGATGACATAGCGGTCGCCGCGCCGCTCGGCGAACGTACTGAGACCCGCCAGATCAGATCCTGCGCCGGGTTCGGAAAAGCCCTGACACCATTCATCCGTGCCATCGAGCAGTGGCGGCAGGTAGGTCTCGTGTTGCGCCGGGGTACCAAAACGGACAATCGTCAGGCCCACGTAAATGAGGCCCATGGGCGGTGGCGCGGGCGCACCGGCATAGCCGAGCGCATACAGGAGCAGATAGTTTTGTACCGGTGACAAGCCCGCGCCTCCGGCGGACGCAGGCCAATGGCCCGCATGCCAGCGGCGGGGGCGCAATTTCTTCAGCCACGCATTGCCGCGATGATGATCCGCGACGAAGGTCCGCTGGTCGTCATCTGCAGCGGCGAGTGCGGGGTCCAGCTCCCGCTCCAGGAAGGCCAGCACTTCCTGATGGAAAGCCCGGTCCGCGGCATCCAGCGCATCCAGAAAGTACATGGCGTGTTCAGCTCTTGTCGCGGTCCAGACCCAGTGCCTTGCGAGTGGCCTCAGGCAGGCCGTTCGGGTCCACCAGAAGATCGTGGAGCTTCAACCAGTGGGTGTGGGCCAGCTGATGGAGATGGAAAGCATTCTGCATGGCCACATCCCGACCCTGTGCATCCTGGGCCCCGTTGACGGCCTTCTTGGCCATCTTGAGCGCAAAGCGCGACTTGCTCGCGATCTTGCGCGCCATGACGAGCGTGGCTTCCTCGAGTTCAGCCCGGAGGACGACCTGATTGACCATGCCGAGGCGCTGCGCTTCCTCGGCGCTCAAGGCGTCCGAGGTGAACAGCATTTCCTTCGCCTTGCGGGCGCCCACTTCCCAGAGGTGGTTGAAGAACTCAACCCCGTTCACGCCGAAACTTACGGTGGGGTCGCTGAAGCTCGCATCGTCACTCGCGATGATGAGATCACAGGGCCAAGCGAGCATCAGGCCACCGGCAATGCATTTGCCCTGGACAGCGGCAATCGTCGGCTTGGGGATGTTGCGCCAGCGTTCGCTGAAACCGAGATAAATCTCTTCTTCGCGCGCCATCTGGCGCTCGGCCCCGGCACAGGCGAAACCGCACACCGGAGCCACGGTACGGTAGTCGTGCATGGTCTCATACCATTCCTTCTCACCCAGATCGTGGCCGGAGGAGAAGTGCTTTCCGCGCGCAGCCAGGATGATGACGCGGATGTCATCATCGTGCGCGGCGCGATCAAACGCGGTATTCAGCTCGTAGAGGAGACGCGTGTCCTGGGCGTTGGCGGTGGCCGGTCGATTGAGCCAGAGCCGGGCGATGCCGGGCTCCGGAACCTCGTACTCGATGCAGGTGAATTCGGTGATGTCTTTCAAGGTCTGCCTCAGCGAGTGCCGCTGCCCCGGTTGCCCATCATCGCCTTGAAGCCCTCGCGTGGCCCATTGGGCTGCGCATTGGGGCGTGGCGGCACATAATCGGTGTAGTCCCCACCTTGGCGCAGGCAGGTCTCGCGCTTGTCGTCTTCGGTATCGCCATAGACCTTGATGTACGAGCCGCTCAGCAGGCAGCGTTTTTCCGGCGCCTGGGCATTCGCCGGACCTGCCGCCACGAAGAGGGTCAGCAAGAGAGTCAAGGTCAGAGCTGTCGTGTGGGTCATCCGCATAGTCGAACCTGCTTGCAAGAGAGTTGTGTGAATCATCGTGCCGCGCCTTTATACCAGTGTTCGCCGGTGTTCGGGGAGGATTTCCAGCATCCCGTGCACGCGACCGTGCACTTGGGACGGTCTGAAACCTGCCGCTAGAATCAAGGCGACTCCGGGTCCATCTCGGGACCACTCCGGCACCATTCCAGGAGAGACAGCCATGCCTAGCACCATACCCTCATCCGACGACCAACCCGCAGACGTGGACGCGGTAGTCATCGGTGCCGGTTTCTCCGGCCTTTATGCTGTTTACCGTCTGCGCGAAATGGGGCTGCCCCACCGCGCCTTCGAACAAGGGAGTGGGGTCGGCGGCACCTGGTACTGGAACCGATACCCCGGGGCGAGTTCAGATTCCGAAAGCTGGGTCTACTCCTTCACGTTCTCGCCCGAGCTTGAGCAGGAGTGGACTTGGAGCTGCCGGTTTCCAGAACAGCCGGAGATCCTCCGCTATCTGGAACATGTGGCTGACCGCTTCGATCTCAAGTCCTGTTTTGATTTCAACACCAAGGTGGTGGAAGCCCGTTGGGATGAGGCCGCGCGCCGCTGGCGGGTTCAAACCGCCCAAGGAGAAGAAGTCCAAGCACGGTTTCTCATTACCGCAGCGGGCTGCCTGTCGGCCGCGCAGGTACCCGCAATCCCGGGCCTGGAGGACTTCAAGGGCGACTGGTACCACACGGGTGAGTGGCCTCACGAGCCAGTGGATTTCAGCGGCAAACGCGTCGGGGTCATCGGCACCGGATCGTCGGGCATCCAGTCCATTCCGGTCATCGCCCGCCAAGCCCAACACCTCACCGTCTTCCAGCGCACGCCTAATTTCAGCGTGCCTGCGCGCAACGCACCCCTGTCTGCGGAACGCATCGTGGAACTCAAGCGCAACATCAGGAAAATCCGTGAAACCTGCCGCTGGTCCACCATTGGCCAGCCCTATGACTGGCGCGATCAGGAGGCCCTGAAGCTGCGACGGGAGGAGTTTCTGGCACAGCTGGAAGCCGACTGGCAGAAGGGTGGCTTCGAGTGGATGTTTGGCAGCTTCAAGGATCTGCTCACGGACAGGGAGGCCAACG
>Ga0194116_10003203_pt1 | contig 19966 bp, 23 predicted proteins | sample TA2MahsurfametaG_4_FD_148617 | JGI IMG/M metagenome (GOLD analysis project Ga0194116, IMG submission 148617) | Freshwater microbial communities from Lake Tanganyika, Tanzania - TA2015008 Mahale S9 surface | ecosystem: Environmental > Aquatic > Freshwater > Lake | place: Tanzania: Lake...
AATTTATTATTAGAATTATTCTAAGAATTATATAATTTAATGAATTTTTTTTACAATTATTTATTATTTTACCATTATTAATTTATTTGAATTTTAAATTTAATCCATTTTTTAATAAAATAATTAATCTTATAAGAATCCTTTAATAACTTAAGTCATAAAAAGTTATCATTCACATTTGAAAAATTTAATTATTTATTTAATTTAAATGAATTTTAGTTTGTTTACTGGAAGGCTAAAAAGTAATTTAATTTCTCAAAAAATACAATTAAAATATTTGGAAAAATATAAGAGTTTTTTATTTTTAAATTTTAAGAAATAAATTTTAATTAAAATTTTGAAATATTAAAAAAAATGTCTTTTGTAAATATTTATGCTGAAGATATTGAAGAATATGCAATTAAAGGAATCTCTGAATTAGGAATAGATTTAACTAAATGCAAAAATCTTTTGACAGAAGATTTAAAATATTCTATTTATTATGATGATTTTAATATATTAGTTTTGAATAATCATGAAAAAGATTTAATTTCAAAAAATATTTTCACTAAAAAAATTCAAAAATTAAAAGTTCACCCAGAAAATTTCATTTCATATATTTTGGATGATGAAGATGGTTCCACAATAATTACTACACACATAGATTCAATAGAAGATAATTTAGAAGTGAAAAGACCATTTAAAATTATAGATTATTTAATTTTTAATTTTTTGGCTCCTTTAGAATTTTATTTGTATTTAAACTCAAATGGAGATATACATTTATGCAGAAATGCTGAAATAATTTCTAAAAGTGTTAATATTTTCTCAGATATTCGTTTACGTGATAGAAATTTCACTTTCAGTATTAATGATGTAATAAAAATCTTTCATTCAGTAGAGACTCAAAATTTACTCATTTTTTTTCAACAAGGAACAATGCTAACTTATTTTATTGATACCAATAATCTGAATCCGAATCATACAAATATTAATGAATTAAACAAAAAAAAAATTTTGATTTTACAAGATTTTTATGATTTATCTGATAAAACTTCAAAAAATAGATCTGAAAATATTAGTAATCAAAGCTCATGTATGAATTTCTCTTACTCTAATAACCAATATAATATCAAAACATTTGAATTAATAAATGTAAAAACAATTATACAGGAATTGGATCAAAATTCAAGGGGATATAGCCTAATTGTTGGATTCAATTTATCCAATATTACATATTTAAAATTTTTTAGTTTCTTGGTAGATAATTCCAATAATATTGATTCAGTTGCTGAAGAGTCAAGTATTAGTATTTATAGGCTATTTCAATTAGGAAATGCTTTTGATATATCAAATTTAATTGAAATTAATGGAACAATCGTAAAAGATATGAAATTATTTAATTTTATGTTATATAATTCAAATTTTATTTTAAGCTCTCAATTTTCAGAGAAATTACCTGATACAATTTTTTTTTTAATGCAATCAAAGTCTGAAGGATATTTTTACTTTTTTATTAGCAAATTAGACTATTACCTAATTGAAACTGAATTAATCAACATATATTATTTTTCTAAATTTACAGTTGATGAAAATTTAAATTCGATTCTCAATTTAAATATGATGGGAGTATTTGCAGAAGATTATTATTCAAAAGATTTTTATGAAAATTTAAATCTTTCAATAAGAATTACTTATGCAAAAAATAAAAATCAGATTTTTATATTGGATGATTTGTTAATTAATGAAAATATTCCTGATTCAAAAGTTATTCGAAATGTTAAATCAAATTTTTTAGAAGTTGTAACTCCTAATGTATTTGAATATTTTGAATTTTATCAAAAAATAATGAATGATATCAACATCAATGATTATGAAAACAATTCAAAAAAAGTTATTAAAAATTTAATTAAATCAGAGCTTTTATTTATAAACGAAATAGATCATATAGTTTTTAAAGATAAAATTCAGGATTGTAATGAAAATGATGAAAATAAAATCGAGTTTAAAAACTTCGATCGCTATTTAGCTTATTTGATTTTATCAAATAATTACATTTCAATCAAAAATTATTTAACTATTATAGATCCAAAGAAAGAAGATTTCCCATATGTTAACAATGAAAAAATTTTTTTTACAATAAAAACTCTTTTTGAAGTTTTGATAAAAGAAATTATTTCTAGATTGAAAGAAAATAAACTTCATACTGATTTTTTCAACAATCCAAAATTAATGGATATTCTTAAAATATTGATCAAGCTGCTTTTCATAAATAAATCTAGGGCAGAAGTTTCTATTTTCAAGCCGTATAAATTAGAAGGAGAGATTCTGATTGAAAATTCAATTACTATAAGTAAATTAATTCAGCAAGTAGAAAGCATGATATTAATATTGAAAATTATGAGATATTATTGCAATGATATGATTAAATTGGAAGAAATAAATAGTATCGAAAGACACAAATATAAATATTTTAATGTTTTCGTAACTTTAATCTTTCCAGATCTTGAACAAAATATTCTTCCAAATATAAAATTATTTTATATTAAATTCATCGATAAATATCTATGTTCAATAGATAAAGGAGATTCTGAAGGATTTGAAACTCAGCAAAAAGAATTAAATATTGTTTTAAATAATAGTTTGTACGTTTCAAAGTTTATGTTATTTTTTGTTTATGCATATTTTTTGATTTTGTCTCAATCTATTCTTCTTACAGGCAATAAGCAAACTCTAAATTTCGATCTGTTTGAAAAAGAAACTATATTTTATCATAAGATAAAGTATAATATTTCAACTATTATCAATCAAGAATTACACCAAGAAATTGATCAATACTTTGAATTAGTTTATCAAATATTTTTATTAGATAATTTCTCAAATTTAAAAAAGCAAAATATCTTTTATGAAATAAAAATTAAAAATAAATTGTTGAGTGATTTTATTCATTTTTTGAATAAAGAGAATTACTATTTTTCTTCTTTTGAAAATTCTATATCTAACTTCAATTCATCTTTTTTGAATTTATTATTAGAAGATGAAAAATATTCAGATGCTTTATTAATTTCAAAAAGCATAATACAATACTATAAAGATTTCCATGAATTGCTTTGCCAATTAAAAATATTTCTGTATATGGATTTACTTAATATGGGATTTCAATTTATTAATAATTGCTTTGCAAGCTTAATAAAACTTCCAAATGCTAATTATTCGCAAATATCTCGTAGTGAAGTTGCGAAGATTAAATTCTTTGATGAATTAAGAAAAGAACATAATTTTGTTATTATAACTTTGCTGTATAATGAATATTTCAAATTTTTAATCAATAAAGATAAAATTGAATTTTTATTTAATCTTCCTTTGAATATTGTTGAAAGAAATATTTTAAAAGATTTAATTTTATCAGAAGGAAAATTAGAGCATTTGATAATATTATATTACATGAAAATAAAGAATATTCATGCTTCAGAAATAAAATTTAATGATATTAAAAATTCCAGTAATTTTAATGAAGAAAATTTAAATATCTATTCAAAATTTATTGGAGCGATGAAATTTATTTTCGGTAATAAAGATTCAAATATTGCATATGATAGAGTAAATGAAGGAGTTGATAGTAGTTTTATCAATAATACGAATAAAGATTACAAAATGGGCATAAATTTTAAAAATAATCATATACTATTTGAAGGAAAAATGTTAATAAAGGAACACATTATTAACCCAGATAATAAAATGGATATTATAGAAAACGAACATCTTCGAAAAAATAACAATATGAAAATGAGAAATAAAAATATTACACTTAACATCAATAATTTTGAAAAGATAAATGATCCTTTAGGTGATTTTGAATAAACAAATATTTTATTTTTTAAGTTAAATTTCAAAATTCTAATTTAAAATTTTACTCTGTTCAACAAATTTTATATTTAATATAAAATAGACTCAATTTCAGAATTGGATCATTATCCTTTAAATCCCAGTAATTTAACACTAAATGATACTTTAAGAAATATACTTGAAAAAAAGCAAGAAACTGCGAAAAAAACATTTGATTTATTTTCAGAAAAGAAAAGTAATTTTAATGATATATCTAGAAAAGAAGGATATTTCGCAAATGATAGATTTATAAGTAAAAATAATCTTAAATTATAATCAAAATAATTTAACATTAAATAGCTGCTGAAAAAATTAGAAAAATAAATTTCCAAAATCAAAGCAATACAAATATTTGTGAAGATATCAATATGAACACCCCTATTAAAATTGATTTTGAATCCTATAAAAAATTTAACATATAGTAAATTTAAAATGTTTTGATATTTTATGACATTTTAGAAAATTTAAATTATTTTCCATTCTAACAATCAAATCAATAAATATTAATATATTAAAAATTAAATTAATTTTTCTTAAATTTTTTAAATAATTTAATATGATTAATTAAAAGTATAAGAATGTAAATTGGTTTTCTCTTTTTGTTTATAATAATCAATTAAAAAGTATAATATAAAGTTTTTTAAATAATATTAGATTGAACATTCACTAAAAATATATTCTCATTATATATTTAAATTTTTACTTATCAAAATATTATAAAAAAAAAATAAAAAGTTTTTTCATATAATAAAAATAATTATTCTTTTGAAATCAATTAATAAAATTTATTCTTTTTCAATATATTTTTGTAATTCAACGGTCACATTATATATTAAGTTTGCCTCTTTCTAGAATCAAGTATCTATTTTCCTTTATAAAAATTATTTTTTTTTAAGTATTATATTTATTTTTTTCATCAAAAGGATTTAGTTTCCAAAATAATCATTTTCTATGGCCTAACGAGTTTAATACAATTGAATAATTAGTCTTTTCCAATAATAAAATTACATTTATACTTAAATTTAAATTTTCAGAGTCTAATATGAACTATAGGAAAATATTCTTATTCTAATTGTTTTGATTTGTGTATTTGAGATTGGAATTTTGTTAAAGTTAATAACCCCAGTTGCTTTAAAAACTATATGTTTAGGAATATCAATTTTATTCATTTCATGATCAAATTATCTGAATATTTTTAATTGCCCTTTTTATATGTAACTCAATCATTCATATTTCTTCAAGAAGATACAAATTTTTTATTTTTATAAAATTTTTGATTTAAAATTGAGTAATTTTTTTTTTAAAATAACATCAATAAATTATATTGAATATCATTAATTTATAGGAATTTATCATTTAAAATTTTTAGAAGATAAATTATAAAAATTTTTTAAAAAGCATGAAATGTTTGTGTTATTTCAAAGAAATTTATATAAATTTTTAAAATATAAAATAAAACACCTATTAAATCTTTTTAACAATTATTTTATCATACGAGAAGCTATTTTAATTTATTTACAAAATTTGATCAAAGATAGTTATTTAATAAAATTACACTGTCTCATAGTATTTATATATCTAGTCGAATATAATTTATTTATTAAAAAATTTCTTTTTTGAAATACCTCTATTTATCGGAATAAATTTATAATGAACCAAAATATCAATTCATATACTAAAACATATATTTAATATTCCAAAAAAGTATTAATTGCATTAAATAAATACAATTGAGTTGATATAAAAAATTATTCTTTTTAATTTCCTAATCCTTACAAGAAGCATGATTAATTCGATAATTAAGTAGAACCTGAATATTACCATTATCAGATGAATTTATCATTATTGAAATAACTTGGAAAGATTTTGAAGTCAAAAAAGTCTTGGAAATATAATCATCTAAACATATTTCAGGGACAAAAATTGAATTGGTTATATTTTCATTTTTGAAGCACCTGAAGTATTCAAATTGATTGTTTTTTATTAAAACTCCAGAATTTATTAATTTTTTCCAAACATATATATAATTATCTTCAGAAGGAGAAATAATCAAATTATGTGTAATGCTAAAAATAAATAATTCAAATTAAAATTTAAATTCTTCAATACTCATAATGAACACGCATAAATTTCTCTAAATTAGTATGACCTTTAAACTTTTGTAATAAATTTCCTTCTTTGATATTTATTAAACGAATTCTCGAATCACAAGTTGAGATCAGTGCATTGGATTCATCAATAAAATCAATATTGGTAATTTTTCTACCTGAAGAATATTTTCCAAATTTGTTCCTACAAAAAAATGAAGAATCAAATGCAAGATTTCCTTCCCTAAAAATAAATTTTTCAAATAATTTATCAATTTTTTAAAAATATCCTCAAATTTATACCAAGTCATTTTTAAGCTTGTAGCATTTTCCATTGATATCTCCTAAATAAACATGTTTACCATCTGGAGAAAATTTTATTGTAGTTATTAACTCTTCTTTGATATAGCATTCATAAAGCTTAATTTCATTTAATTCCTCTCCCCACAAAGTTAAATATTTGTTAGCACTAAAAGAAATAATTCGCTCCTCATCATTGAACTATAATTTTAAATTTAAATAAATCAAAATTGAAATGATTGAAATTCCTCAAATTATAATTTAAAATTTACTGAAATTGGACAGATTGCCATACAAATAACCATAGATTTATGATCCAATTTTAATAATGGAGCTGTAGAAAATATTGAAAACTTTATAATTGAATTATCCAAACTTGCAGAATAAAATTCGTTATTATTCTAAATTATGATTTTTAATGAAAAGTTTTTCAAATTAAATTTTAGTTTTTACTTTATAAGACCAACATAATTCAATTATATCTTTTTTTTGTTCTCTAAATTTTTTTATTGGATATTCATTTAATAAATTGAAATAATTTTCATCATATATTTTCATTTTTTCATTTTTCCCAAAATATTCAAGATTAAGAAACTCATAAATTAATATTTCTCCATTAGATTTTCCTATCGCTAAGTATTTACAGTTGTGCGAAATTTTCATAATCTTAATATTAAAAACTTGTTTTTTCGAGTCTTTTATCTGGTCCTCATTTGTATTTATAAGTTGTAATTCTATTAAATTGATAAAATGAGAATCTTTGCAATTTTTCTAATGATAATTAGAATATTTTGTTAATTTTTACATATTTCTTGATTTAATAAAATTTATAAGTTTTAAAAATTCTTAAATCAAGAATTAATTAAAAATATTCAAATTTTTAATTATATTATTTTCAAAAAACGGATAAATTACATTCTTAATTTTTAATGCTTTGCTTTTTCCCTTTATTTTAAAAAAATTCAAATTCAAATCAAGTATTTTGGTTTTGATTTCATTATTCTTTTTTACCATATTTAAAACATTAATTTCGTATTCAATTTCTGAGTGATTCTTTGTAGGAATTTTTTCATTTTTAAAGATTTTATAATTATTCATTTTACAACTGTCTTCATCGGATCTATCTTCTTCTAATTTAGAATCGAGAATAGAATTTGAATTAGATCTACAACTTTCATATATTGTGCATGAATTTTTTTCATAATTTTCAATCTCTTTCTTAAATCTATTATTTTTGAGATTTTGATTTTCTCCAAAATTTAATTTATCTAATACTAAATCATTTTTTTTTAAATCAAAAGTTCTAGTGAAATCAAATAAGTATGGATCATGATTAGCCTTTGATTCATTTTTATCATGGTTTAAATTTTTAACTAAATTATTATTATTTAAATTTTTATTGAAATTTAAACTTAAATTGATTTTATTTTTTAAATAACCTAATTTTTCTTCAATCAATAAATTCTTTTCATTAAAATTTTCAAAATTTTTGAAATTTGAATATTCTCTTGAATAATAGGAATTTTCAGCTAATTCTTTAATATTATAATTCATTCTAGAATGTAAAGAATCAATAGTTGAAGTTTTAGATTTATCACAAGTAAGGAGATTCAAAAAATTTACATTTTCGCTTTTATTACTATTAAAATTTTCAAGAATCTTATCATTATAAATATATTCTTTAAAAATAGTATTTAAATTTAAATTATTATCTTCATAATAATAAGTGTCAAGATGATCACTTTGACTCTCCGTTCTTATTACTCTATTATTATTTCTAAAATGAGAATTTTTCAATTTTTCATCTTCTTTTACAAAATCTAATACTTCAAAAAATTCCCTAAATTTTAGAATTACTGATGGGTTAATTTTTAATTATTTTCAAAAAATATTTATTAATAATTACTCAGTTTCCTTTATACAATTGTTTTCTAGGTTGAAACCTGTGTTAGTTAATTGATTAGATTTTTTATTTGAAATCATTACTGAAATTGAAATTTTTATTTTTTTATTAAAATTTTAATTAAGTATGAAATTTTAAATTGAAAAAAGATATTTTTAATGATTTATTTTAATTACCTTATTATTACATGGTTAATTTATTATTATATAATGGAATATTTTCAGAATCAAGAATTATTTAAAAAATTGCTTAATTTTTTAATTTTCTTAAATATTTTTAATTTTCAAAAAATAAAATTATAGATTTTTGACTTATTAATCTAAAAAAATAATCATCATTTAACTAAAAATTGTTATTTTAAATTATCAAAAAAGCAGAGAAAGTAAATTATTTTATTTAAATATTAATTCTTTATTGATTTCAATAATAAGCAATTACTCTATTTTTAATTTTCAAACTTTTTTAGGTCTTCTGTTTGAAGTTTTTTAATTATTCTATAAAAATCATTTGATTTCAGGAATAAAATGTTAAAATATTGAGGTTCATTAGAATTTTCAACAAAATCTGTAAATTTTTTATCATATGGTATTTTATATTTTATTTGGGCTAAAGAATCTCTAACAAAATAATCATCTTCAAATTTGTAATAAATTTCGTTGGATTTTTTAGCTTCAATTTTTCTTTTCTTTATTTGATTTGGTTCCTGCCCAACATAATTAACAAATCTTCGATAAAATTAATGATGATTAATATTATTGATGATTTAATAAAATATTATATAAATAAATAATTAGTGTCTACTTTGAAACCATGCACACATATTCAAATTCAAATTTATTTGAGCCCAAATTTTCTTCATTATATCCTTCAATATCATCATGTATCATATTTAGTAAAGGTGGAATCAAAGGCATAGGCAAATTTATAGCTCTCTCATTTATTAAAAAACCTATCTTATCAGTATCTAAAATTTTATTTGAAACAAATTTGTCATCTTCACTCGCATATTGTTCAATCTTATTCAAAAGATATTTTTTGATCTGTTGAACAACATTTTTTTCCTTATAAAAATTTAAATTAAGTATTGTAGTTAGGGCCAATAAATCTACATTTTGGTTTCCAGTTTCTTCTTCAAGTTCTGTTTTTATAACACTTCCAACTTCTTTTTGAGACAATATTAGATCTGCTAATTCACTATTATTTACATTTTCAAATTCAAAAATCGGCTTAATAAAAGTTTTTATATTATGGAAATATGTGTCTCTCAATTCTGAAAATAAAAATTCTACATTAACTTCTCCATTCTAAATAATATTATTTTATTTTAATGAATCTTACTAATAAATCTCTATAGATAAATTTCTTTAAAAAATCTTACCATGTCAATATCAGGATCAGAGCTTGAAGAAATATTTAATTGATCCTTACCAGGAATTCTATCATAGTATAACTCATCATCTTCTTCCATATTATCATTTTCTGTAATGAATTATAAATATTTTGGTAACTAAAATTATTTACCTCTCGCTCTTTTTTTGTCCATCTTAATTAAAGAATAAAATTTTTAAAAAATTTTAATTAATTTTTTTGTTTTAGAAAATTTCAAAATCATCTCTGATTTAAGCATTTAAACTAAAAAAATTAAATTAGTTGGAATTGTTTTGATTAATTTATTTCTTCTAATCAAAAAGATGAGATTTTATAATATATTTTCCTTCCCAAATAAAGTAAAAAATCATAATTTAATCATTATTTATGAAATTGATTAAGTTATTGATATAGAGAAAAAACATTAATTTTTGAAAAATTTATCATTTTTTAAATAACAGAATTGCCTATCTAATATTAATTGAAAATGGATGAAAAATCAAAAAAAATTATAAAGTTAAATAAAAATAATAAAATGAATAATGAATTAAAAGATCAAATAAATTATGAAAAAACATTCGAAAATGTTATCTCTACAAAATCTAATTTGAAAAATATGTTAAATCAAATAAATAAATATTGTGGAAATATTCATCAGGATTTAGTCCTTGAAAAAGAAATGAACAAATCTATTCATAATCAAAATGAAAATCAAATTTTGGAAAAATTAAATGATAAAAATGAATATTTAAAAAAACTCAAAACAAATCAAGCAATTGAAAATTGTGATACTAAACTTAAAAACTCTCAAAAAATTAAATTTTCTAATAAAAATGAAAATAAGGATTCATTTAATTTATTAGATAATAATCGTTTTCAAAATGATCAAATTGAATATTCACTTTATCAGCAAAAATTTAGTGAAAAGATAAATAATAATACATTAAATAATGATATTTTATATTTTGAAAATCAAAAGGAAATTAATTTAGATAACAAAAACTCCGAAAAATTTGATAAAAACAATTTATCTTGTGATTTTATAAATTATACTGATAAAAATTCTCATTTATCTCAAACCTTATTTAATGATGATAAAGAAAATAATAAAATTTATAAAAATTTTTTTATCTGCAATAAACTAAACGATGAAAAATATTATAAAAACAGAAATGAAAACAATTCTGATACACTCTCAAAAAATCCTGATAACGATAATAAATTAAGTAATTCAGATTTTAATTTTGAAAAAGATACTATCAACTTAGAGAAAAGATTATTACAACCACAAAATCAAAATTATCAAAATCATAATTATAATTTAAATTTTCAACCTCCTAATAAAAATGATATAAAATTGTTTATGCAAAATTTAAGTAAAAACATGGTAAATAAAATTATTAATAAAAATAATCAAAAAGATAATGTTTCAGATAAAAACTTATACTCCAATATAAATTTAATACCTAATAATCTTAATAATATTCTTTATAATAATGATGGTAATTTTCAAAATAAAAATAAAACTATTTTTAATGAATTTGATAAAAGAAAAATAGAATTTAATAACTTTAATGATGTTACTTTAGGATTAAATTATTCTAGAAATTATAATGAGATGAATTACAATAATCCGAACTTTAATTTATTTTACAACCTTCAAATTTATAATCAGATAAATAGCAAAGAATATTTAAGCGATGTGATTAACTCATATAATGAAAAGCTGATTAATCAGATTAATTCAAGTATTTTAAAAGATGAAGACAAATTCATAAATTCTAATTCTCTTTCGAACAATGAAAACAACAATGAAGACTTATTAAATTTTTTAAAAATTATTTGTTTAGTTTTCAAAGAAAATAATAACGAAGTTTTGAATAATCCATTTTTGCAAGATTATTTTCAAAAAATACAAAATTTTTTTTATGAATCATTTTTAAATTAAAGATAAATACAATTTGTAAATATAATTTATAACAGAGTAATACAAACAATTTTAATTTTAAAATTATTATAAAATGAATTTTTTAAATAGTTTAAATATTATTATAGTAAGAGCTTCGATATTTAAATTACATCAATTAAATAAAAAACTGGTTTTAAAAATTACTAAGAAAAAATAAATTTTAACCAATCTCCTCTCAAAATATATTTAAAATTTTTTAATAATTTGAAAAACTATGTATTTAATTTTAATATTAAAAAAATTTTATTAAATTTATTAGTGCTTGAAATATTTATCTTCTAAAAATATTGATTTTTCAAATTTGCTTTAACTATATTTTATAAATAAATGTTTAAAATTTCAAAATGCTTAGATTGTGGAAATGAATTAGAAATTAGTTATGAATGTTGCAAAGGTAATTATAAGAATTAAAATATCTTAAAGCATAATTTTCAAGATATTGATAGCAATCCAATAGAAACCGAAGATGATTTGAATAAAAAGATAAAATTAATAGAGGAATTAACTAATTTCAATGTGATAAAAAATATATGTATCAATTGCCTCGAGAAATTAATTCATGAAAGAGAAGAGAATAATAATATAATACAAAAAGAAAAAGAACAAATAGTCATTAATTTAGATATGTTGAATAATGAAGTTGAATCAGAAGAATTTAGTAAAGATTAATAAATAAATTTATTTGATACGACTTTAAATAAATAAAGATCTATGATTTAAATTAAAATTAAAGAAAAAATATTGGGAACGAATGAAGAGGACATAATTAATGAAGAAATCAGATCAACAGAGAAATTGAAATTCTTATTAGAAAAAGAAAAAAGTCTGCAAAATGAATTAAGTAGACTATTGGAGGATTTTAAGTCTTTATCAGATGATGAGAAAAAATTTTGGGATGACTATTCGAATTTAGAAACTAATATTCATTTGTATGAAAGTTTCAAATCAAACATTAAAAATAAAATGTGTAATATGGAAAAGGAGATTAAAACATTCAGTAATAAGAATATTTTCAATGAGCTTTTCAATATAACTTTTACTGAAAAATATGGCTTAATAAATGGATGTAGAATCGGAATGATATGGCCCATTGATACAAATGTAATTTTGCATCTTTAATTTTTCATTATCTAAATAATTTAAATTTATCAATATTACTTCTATTTAAAATTAAAATATATTATTAAGTAAAAAATTTCTGATGAAATCTTCATTAATTTTTTTATTTATGTTAAAATATATGACTATTTAAGATTAAAAATTTTAGATGGAAATAGATGAAATTAATTCAGGATGGGGATTAATTATACATCTAACTATTGTTATATCAAATAAATTTAACTTTGAATCGAATAAATATGATTTATATCCCATGGGAAGTTTTTCTAAAATAATGTCAAAAGATAGTAAAATTGTGGGTGAATTGTAATTATTTTTAATAATTTTTTTTAAAACAATTCTCTTTTTTTTTCCAAATTTTGTTATTAACAATAGAATATATTCTCCTAATAAACCTATTGAAAGACTAAATGAAGCGATAGTTATGTATTTAGAATATATACAAGAGATGAATGAATTTTTAATTAAAAAAAGATTTATAACTTCTAAAACTTATTTTTTCAATTTTGTAATAAAAGAAGATTCTATTAACGATTTCTGTATAAAATATGATTCTAATAACATTGAGGGTTGTGCACAAGGGATGAAATATTTGTTGGTAATTCTTAAATCTTATATTGATGCTGCTCTGAAATTGGAACATGATCTATTTAAAGATATAGTAGAAAGATCTGCTATTATTAATAATAAATGAATTTTTTTTATCAAAATTATTTTAATTAAGAAATTCATTGATGATAAAAAATTTTTACTAAAAATATGTGAATAACAAACTAACAAAGTAATTTAAAAAATCACAAAATTTAAAATCAATCAATCTAAAAAATCTATAATCAAAACATTAATAAAACCTTAATTAAAATTTAGTAAAAATGTTTTCTTTATAAAAACAACAATATTTATTTAAGATGAAGAAATATTGAATATTTTATGAATAAATTGGTAAGTTTATTATATAAATCGAATGAAAGTTTATTTTCATTTTATAAATTACAAAATCAAAAATATTTAAGTTTAATAAGAGATTATATATTAATTTATAAAAATAATAAGAAAAATAATAAGTCCTTAAATTAAATCTGCAATAATTACTAATATTTCTAAATAAGAAGCTTGTAAATAATGAACTTCGAAATTAAATATTGAAACAAAAATATTATAAAAAAGAAATAAATAGCAATGGCAGAAATAGATTTTGATGTATTATTCAAAGTGATTTTAGTTGGAGATTCAGGTGTTGGAAAAACTAATATTTTAAATAGATATACTAAAAATGAATTTAATTTTGAAAGTCGAACTACTATTGGAGTCGAATTTGGATCAAAGATGTTTAATGTGAAAGATCATAACGTTAAAATTCAAATTTGGGATACTGCAGGACAAGAGAGATATAGATCTATTACTAATGCTTATTATAAAGGCTCAAAAGGAGCCGTTATTGTTTTTGATGTAAGTAGAAGAGACACATTTGATCATATTGATAGATGGTACGATGACATAAATAAAATTGGTGATAAAGATATATGCGTTATTCTAGTTGGGAATAAATCTGATTTGGAAGATAGACAAATTGAAAAAGAAGAAGCAGAGCAAAAAGCAAAAGATTTGGGTATTTTTACGTTATTTTCTTCTCCATTAATAATTCTTCAAAATTGTGAAAAATTATATTTTATTCTATATTCAAAAATTTAATATCTTTTTCAATACATTCATTTTTTTATATTTTTGAATTATCTAAAATTTTTATATTTGCCAATATATAATTTTTTATAGATTCTGTAATTTAAGAAATTAAAATTAATTATAATTAAATAGTTATTTCCTTTTATCTGTTTCAATAAAATAATTTATTGACATTTTTTTAATTTATTTAGATTAAATATTTATTAATTATTTTTTAAAAATTTAATAATTACTTCTTTTTTTAGAATAGTTTATTGAAACAGAGACAGATAAAACGAAAATTATAAAAAAAATCTTAAATTTATTTGAAGAACAATTTTAATTCTTTTAAATAAATAAAGTTAACTATTAGGAATGGCTTATATAGAGACCTCAGCTTATAAAGCGAGTAATATTGAAGAAGCATTCAAAATTATGGTTGATCGTAAAATAATATTTTTTATTTTTAAGAAATCGTTGAAGTTTATTTAAAAAATAATCCAAACATACCTGAAGAAGAATTTAAAGAAGAAAAATTTGAACATGCTATAAATCTTAATGTAGAACAAGATAAATCTGAAAAAAAAGGCTGTTGCTAAGAAATCTTTTTTAATTAATATTTTAAAATTTTTATTTTTTATAAAAATTGAAAATTTTCAAAAATTATACAATTTATTTACTTCATTTAATAATCATTGATTTTGGGAAAATTTGAATAAATAATAGATATTTTTTAACGTCAATTTATTTATTTTGGCCATGATTACAAAATGATAAGAAATAAAACCACCATAATAAAATTAATAGTCTAATTCCATTCATAATAAGAATGACAATAGAAAATTATTAAAAGTATATTTTTCAGATCTTTAAAATATTAAATTAAATGTTTCAATAAATTTATACAGCTTTTTTATAAATTTGGATTCTCCATTTTTTTAATTAATTTTTGTAAAAATAATTAAATTTCTTCTTTTTTTTAGAAAAACTGATTGGAACAGTTAAATTCAAATTTAGCTAATGAATTAAATAATTTTCTGATAATTTCAAAATTAGTTATATTTTTAAACGCCATAAAGCCTAATAAATTGAAAATGGCGTTGGAATTTTTTTTAAAATATTTTATATTTTAATAATCAATAAAAAAATGGAAAATCAAGTTCTCACATATAAATATGAATTAATCGATGATCCAGAAGCGAGAGGGTAAAATTATAAAAAGAACATAACAATATTAAAGATATTATCTTTTTTTCTTAAAATATTGGAAAAGAAAAATATTGAAATTTTTGAATTAAATAAAGAAGAATATAGGAAATCACGATTTATATTTTGAAAATTTTTAGATTTATCGGAAGTATGAATGAAGTTCAATATAATGCTCTCATTTCTTTTAAAAAAATGATATTGGAAAAAAAACTTATAAATGACTTTTCAGAAATGGATGATCCCGTTCTGTTAAGATTTTTAAGAGCACGAAAATTTGTTGTACAAAAATCATTAGAAATGTTTGAAAATTATTTGAACTGGAGACGTGAAAAGAATGTAGATGAATTAATAAATTATAAATTTGATTGTTTAAAAGAATTAAAAAAAGTCTATCCACATGGATATCACAAAACAGATAGAAAGGTAATTTTTTTTTCATCTTATCTTAAAAATTTTTAAAACTAATAAATTTTAGGGGAGACCAATTTACATAGAAATTCTTTCAAAAATTCAAATAAATCAAGTTTTTGAACTTACAGATGAAAAGCAATTGGAGTTATATTATATAAGAGAATACGAAAGATTATTAAAATATAGATATTATGCATGCTCTAAAGCAGCCGGAACTTTGATTGAGCAAAGTGTAACTGTTTTAGATTTGAAAGGAATAGGAATGTCAATTATTGGTGGAAAAGTAAAAATATTTATATTTTATTTTAATTTTGATTTTGAAAAATTTAATATTGATGTTAAAATTTTGATAAATTTTCAAATTTTAAAAAAAAATATTTTAGGTTAAAAAATTCGTTCAATTAGCAGCTAAATTAGGTCAAGATTATTATCCAGAGATTTTAGGACAAATGTTTATGATCAATACATCAAGCTTTTTCAGCTTTGTTTTCAATATGATAAAAGGTTTTATTGATAAAAAAACAGTAGCGAAAATGAAAGTTTTAGGAGATAAGTACATGGATTCTCTCTTAGAATTGATAGATATGGAAAATATTCCAACTTTCCTTGGAGGTTATTGTACATGTAGTCATATTGAAGGTGGTTGTTTGTTTGCTGATATAGGACCCTGGAATCCTAAAGGAGGATTTATTAGATAAATCAAGAAAATTAATCAAAATTTTAAAAATTAACTAATGATAAAAAAAAACTTTTTTAAAAATATTTTATCGTGTAATTATAGAAAACAGAAATTTATAAATCTCTATTTTTAAAACAATAAAATCCATTACTCATTATTGGGCCTTTTTTAATACAATTTTAAGTTTAAAATATCAAAAAATGTTAATTTTTTTGTCAAGATAAAGTTATAATAATCATCTTTGAAATAATCAACTTAAATTTAATAAAATATTTTAAATTTCATTTAAATTTCAATAATTTTTTTAATTTCAATAATACTAAAAATATATAAAATTACATTTTATTATTTCAGAGTTGAAAATTAAAAAAATTAAATCAATTAAAAAGTTGTATGTTATTCCAAATTACATTTAAACAATATGGAGAAAAGTTGACAAAATGAAAATGAATAATTACAAATTTTGATAAATACTAAATTAAAATTCAATTTATTTGAAGAACAAAAAACAAAAGTTTCAATTACTTAATAAATATTTCTTTTTCTCAATATCGTATTTTATTGAGTTATTTCTCTAAACTATTATTTTTTATTAATATAAATAAAATTATATTAATCAGAGAAGTAAAAATAAGCATATGCATTATTATCATAATCTCTGTGTCCTGCAACTTGGATAACCCAAAGTAATCCATATAACGGAAGAGTTCTTTTGGCAATGCTTTTAACCCAATAATTGAATACATATCTTTCAATAAATGATTTTCTGAAGCCTCCATATAACCAATGGAAAGTCATATATTGAGTAGCGTTTGATCTAGCATGGATTATAATTCCCTATATTTAGATTATTGATAAAAAATATGAAAGAAAAAAATGAATTAGAAAAATCTCTGTAGAATTATTTTTTATAAAAATTCAAAATGGAATATCTCAAACTAGTAACTAATTACATTATTTATAAAATTATACTCTTTCAAAACCTTTCTTTTTTCCGAAAGTTGCTGTAGATAAAAGACCATCTAATTCATTAGCATGAGTTGTCATAGGAACTCTAAGTCCTTCTCCGTATATTAAAGAAGGATTTTGTTCTTTAATTCCTTCATAGAAAGTCATTCCTCCACCTTTGATATCACCTCCCATTAAAAATATTAAATAATTTCTTTATTAAGATTTTATTATTAAATTTAGACTTTAAATTAATAAAATTTAAATTCCAATATAAATAATTTGTTTAGAAAAATATAAAGAAATGATAATTTCTAGGAATCTTAAAACAATATTAAAGAATTATAAAAACTTTGAAAGTAATTATTTTATAAATAAAGCTTTTTTATTTAAATACATATTTGTTAATATAAAATTTAAATTCTAATGAATCAAATATAGGATTAACTAAATGTCGCTTGATTCATAAGGACAGTTTTTTGTTTTTTGAAAAAATTTTTAAAAGTCATCCAGGTAAGATTATTTAAATAAAATTTTTAAAGAAATTTAGCTTGGGAATCTAAAAATAAAGATTTACAAATTCCTGAAAATATTAATCTCAAAGAGCTTCTTGATGAAAAAAAATTAAACGTTACATTATCAGATATTATTAGAGATTATTTGTATTTTAGAAAAGAATATTATTATTATGATGAAAAAACTTACCTATATAATCATTATAATAATAGACATGAAGAAATTGAAAAGGAAACATTTTTACCTTTTAATTCCAAAACAATAACATGGAAAAAAGTTTTCAATTACATATTTAAAACTAATGACTCTAGAAAAAATAGGATTTTTAATGGATTTGTTTTATTTTTAGGAATCAATATTCTTTCTTTTTTTATTTCTTACAAATATAAAAAATATTCTAAGAAGAATCTTGAAACAGTCTATAAATTATCAAATAGTTAGTAAAAGCTAAAAAAATAATTATATGAATTTAAATAGATTAATAACTTTTATTGAAATCGAAAATTTTTAAATTTTATTTTATTATAAAAAATAAAATAAATTTTTAAATTTTATTAATTTTCCTCAATAATTTCATTAACATATTTACAAATTTTGAAGAATTTTTCAAAGGAAGTTAAATATATAACTTAACTCTAATATGTATATTAAAAATAAATTTGGTTTATTTCTTTTGTAATTTCATTTAATTTTATGATGGAATTTTTATATTGTATAAGTTAAGTGGTTTAAAATAAATCTAGTATTTAAGTTTATCTCAAAATCAATAATATTTGCTTATTTATGAATTATTTAAAATATTTTTAATAATAAATTTCAAAAATTTTATAAGAAATGCTTGATGAAATTGAACAGCTTAAGTCAAAAGGAAATAATTTATTTTCAGAATTAAAATTCTTGGAAGCAATAGAATTTTATACTTCAGCTATAGAATTAAGCAATAAAATTGATGAAGAAAAAAAAGATAATAGAAAAATTGCAATGTTATTTTCGAATAGATCAAATTGTTTCTTAAACATAAATAAAAATGAAGAAGCATTAGTTGATGCCGAAAATGCAATAAACTTTGATAATAATTGGTTCAAAGGATATTTCAGAAAAGCCAAAGCATTATCAAATTTAAACCAATTAAAAGAGTCTAAGATTTATTTTAAAAAATCGTTCAAATATGCTTTAACAGATTTAGAAAAAAATGAAATCAAATTACAGATAAAAAATTTTAATATTAAAAATAACAAATTAATAAAAAAAAAACTTTTGAATTCCCTTAAAAATGAAATAAAAGAAGAGGAAGTTTTTTTCAAAGATGTGGATGAAAATCTCGATGAAGATTTAATACAAGATCAGATAGATTTTTTAATGTCTCAATTTATAAAGCCATATGAAGAAGATGCCTTTAGATGTTTGGGTATATATCATGGAATTGAAGAAGGTAGCCTTGATAGAGAGAACGTACAAATTTGGATAAAATTTGCTAAAAAATTTGGATGTGGAGATACTCCTGAATTATTAGATTCTTTGGAAAGATTTGTGGAATTAACCGATGAAAAAGAAATTGACAAAGAATTCAAATACATTTATAATTTATGTGGAATAATTGTTTAAAATTCACTTGAATCTGAAACCTACTTTTGAGAGAGAATTGCTAATAAAAATTAATCTTTTTGAAATTAAAATTTATATTTATTATTAATGTTTTATTTAAAATTAAAGAAATAGTTTAATATCAACTAAGGCTCTCTAATTCTATTTTTACAAAATTTTTAAATTCTTAAATTTTGATATTTCTTAAAATAATTTATTCATTTCGAGAAACTATTAAAATACATTTTAATTTTAAATTTCTGATTTGGGGATTGGGGATTGGGGATTGGGGATTGGGGATTGGGGATTGGGCCCAATCCCCAATCCCCAATCCCCCATCCCCAATC